>ERZ772956.165-NODE-165-length-54884-cov-69.086560_pt1 | contig 54884 bp, 39 predicted proteins | sample MGYA00580683_ERZ772956 | MGnify/ENA primary metagenome ERZ772956 (study PRJEB29015, sample SAMEA2738077) | human oral metagenome | biome: human oral; feature: human-associated habitat; material: saliva | place: China | collected 2212 ... | reverse complement strand
CTGCCTCACTGCTGAATGTAAAACCGATAGAATCAGGGATGTCTGCACCTGCATCTTTAGCTTCCTGAGCACTACGGATAATAATCTGCTTGATATAGTCAAGATAATTGTCGGCGTTTAGCAGTGTACCATCAGGCTTTTTCAAGCCGAGTGAGTTGATATAAGATGGAAACTGTGCTGCCAATTCCTTTATCAATGTCTGCTTACTTGCAGCGAGGCTCTTGCGACTATCAGTATTGCCATACAACCATTCGTATGCCATATCCGCATGATCGAGGTCGGTAATCGGGCAATAGCATACACCCGCAAAGACGTCATCACGTCCGTCGGCTGCACCCATAGCCTTGAGCAGGGGCTCATAGGCTGGGTTATTGCCTGTTGCACCCATCAAGCTCGACATCGCTCCACCTGCACTGGTACCATCAGTAATAATCTTCTCCGTATTACCCGGTATCAGGTTATCAAAGTGACGCAGGTAACGGATAGCCGCTTTTAAGTCGAGCAGGGCTTTCGGAGCACGACCAGTATAAACCGTCTTTTTTCCTTTCTTTACAGTTGACGTACGTCCACGACTACCCGGAATGACAAGCACATAGCCCTCAGCCAAAGCACGTCCGCTGGCATCCTGTGCTTGTGGCTCACCTGCCTGACTTGCCATATAGCCTCCTACGTAAGTACGAAGGAAGATAGGTGTCTGCTCGTTAGCCCCTTCTGGCACAAAGATATTCATATACTGATAGGTAGAGTCCTCTACATTGGTAACAAAATAAAGTTTATTATAAGCTGTGTAGTTAACTACTTTGCCATCAGGCATTGTCAATGATGCCTTCACGCCACTCTCAGGATTAAACTGCAGAGCACTTGTCTTTGGTTTCTTAGCAGCATTCACATTCATTGCGAGCATCATTCCTAAGGATGCAATCATTAGTTTCTTCATATTTATTGTTTTATTGAAATTGCTTTTATATCTTACGCTTATTACTCCTCACCATAGGTGTTGTATGAAATGTTTTCCGTATTCCATTTATCCTTCGGACTCACATCAGCATCAGGATAACCAATGACAATCGTGTTTAGTGGAATTAACGACTCTGGGAGTCCGAGTACCTTAGCCACATCAGTACAACGTTCTTTTGAAGGGTAGATGCCTGTCCACACGGCTCCAAGTCCCATTCCTGTAGCAGCTAAGAGAATATTCTCCGAAGCTGCAGAGCAATCCTGAATCCAGAACTCACGTGCATTACCTTCAGCCGCCTTTTTCATATCACCACAAACAACGATAGCCAGTGGAGCCTTTGCTGCCATAGCAGCATAGGGATTAGCCTCAGAAAGCTTTTTCAACTGACTTTTATCCGTAATAACAACAAAATGCCAAGGCTGTTTGTTCATTGCTGTTGGGGCAGCCATTCCTGCACGAAGCAGTTTTTCTATCTTCTCCTTTTCAACAGTTTTATTCTCATAAGAGCGGATAGATGTGCGCTTGAGAATCGTATGGAGTACTACTTCGGAGCTATCTTGTTCCTTACCTTTGTCATTCCCAGTTACAGCAAGTTTATAACTAAGGAATACAAGTGCAATGGCAAGCACTGCATTGATAATCATTGAAATCTTCATATCGGTTATTTCTTATTTTTTAAAGTTGACTGTTGGCTATATTTAAAGAGCGAACCTGTTGGGCAAACAAAGCGACAGTAAGGTCGAACAATCACCGTAGAGAGTGCCACAAAGACGACAGCAATAACGATAACTACCCACGAGGCAGACTGGAAAACAAAAGCAGAGAATGGCTCATAGTCAATCCAATCGAACCATACACCTGTCCACAGACATAGCATAAGAACAGCCCACAGCAGCTGTCGGAACAGATCTAAGCGTTTAGTCGTCTTTGGCTTCATTTTGATTTTATAGCCTACACATTTCCCAGCAAGTTCTTGCAGCGAACCAAATGGACATATATGCGTACAATAATATGACTTCTTGCCAAAGAGGGGATATACAAATGCGGTGATAAGCATAATAACGGGTACTATCAGTGTCAACACATTCATACTATTTGACATATAACTAACGATTGATGTATAGTTCAGGAACGAGCCACACCAGAAGCCCAATACTATCACATTGAGAATCTGTTGGCTTATCCTGTATCGTCTATCCTTGACAAAGAGCGGTACGATGGCAGCCAAAAGTACTACTATTAGTCCTGCTATAGCCTTGCTTGAGAAGTCTATCTTCGCCCATATTGAATTCTGTACAGGATTCTTTGCAGCATACTGAAGTCCACGCTGTACATTGCCGATGATAGCCTTTGACGAGAATGTAGCACCTGACACGGCATCCACTTTTAGCTTCTGAGCCTCTTCTACGGTATGTCCGTTCCATTTGGTCAGAAGTGCTGAAGCCTCCTTAAAGAAGTCGGGTGTTTCTGAATTTTCAAGTGCCTTGACACTCTTTATCTTACCATTTTCCAAGGTAATCTCTAAGGGAACGGTTCCTCCGTAGCCTATGATGTCCTTACCAAGTTCAGTAGTATTCAACCGTACCGAACCATCTTCAAGGACAACCATTGTCTCTGTCTTTGTTGAATCCGTTTGTTGCTGTTTCAATTCACGTCCTACAACCTTTCCATCTCTACGGATACTAATTGCCATAACCAGTAGAATACAGGTCAGCAAAGATAGCAACTGCTGTAGTTTTCCTGAATAATTGCTCATATTATTGTCTTATAATCTTTCCTTCATATACCTTCCACATCATCTTTAACGTCTGATATGAAAGAGGTTTTATTTCTTCCATGCACCTACAACATAACGATATAACCACGCTTTGCCAACTCTGGATTGGGCAGAAAGCCCATATAATCCTCATCAGAGTACATTACAACAACACCGATACCGGTTTTAGTTGTTTTAGTTGTTGGCTGATAGACAACAGCCGACTGATGACTTAACTTTTCATATTCCATAGAATAAGTTGCACCTTCTGCCATAACAGGAACCATATTCATTACAAGTCCCATAACAAATAATAAAATTTTCTTCATTGTTTTGACTCCTAAATATTACTACTATCACATATTCATACACACGTGTATGGACAAAAATGGAGTTACTTCGGCTGAGATTGAATGCCTTGGTTTCTACCAAAACCATGTATATGACGAATACTAATAACGAAGGTTTAATCTCATCCCTCATCTTTTTATCCTACTAACAGCTGCGAAGAAGGAAAATCATACTCTATCTTATTAATGTATCATCCTTCCATCAGGCTGAAAAACGTTCATCTATCCACTTACCATATAGACCAACGTATGCTCTATCACCATATTTTCACAAAGCTTATTCTTGTCCACGTAACATAAGAACGTGACATAAGAAAAACATATCTGCCTAATTATTTACACCGATATCCTGATTGAAATCTATACCTTTATTGGCTCTTCCGTTAAATGGATAGATTGGAAGCAGAATAAAGACTTATTGCTTACACGCTATGACTTTCCAGAGTCAATGGTCTTACAAAGGGGACAAGCTATAAGATAAAATGTAGGAAAGACAAACACATACTATACCTATTATTACCATATCTCTCCGTCTTCTACAAACAACTTATTCCCATAGAAACCAACGGCTGTAAAACATTTTCGTATTACTCATAACCGATATATGCTCTTTTGGCTTTGAAAAGACGCCTAATTGAGTTGCAATAGATGCCCTTTTGAAGTCTAACTAACGCCCTTTTGAAGTCCAATTGGGCACCTTTTTCTTATAGACTTCATAACAAACTGATTTGCTGATGGTTGCAAACTTGCCTTTTATACGTATTTTACTGCTTTATTTTAAGTATTACAGACAAGTTTATGTAATGATTTTTCAGCATCTTATCTGCAAAATCTTCGATGTGTCAAAAGAAAAGGTTTTCTGTATCGAAAGATGAATATAGCAGACGACCAAGACAGTCTTAGCCCTCTGTTTGTTCAATGAAAACCTTTAGCTCTTTTTCGTAAAAGCTATATGGAAAGTATCTACACATTTAACGGAAGAACCCCTTTATTTCCATATCCGATTTATTATTTTCTGGATGTAAAGGTATAGATAAATTTAACACAAACCAATCATTAAAGATTAAACATATTTTTGTTTTATTATCGAGTAGATTGTTTGGCTTTATAACGCAGGCGTAGCGGGCTACGTCAAGTTATAAAGACAGACAAGACGACGATAAGAAAACGCTTGCAGTGACTGTCCATCGTAGTGATAAACCAAAAGAAAGCTTTAAGTTTTATGAATCAAAAAAGGCAAAAACTCATCATTTTCTATGAGGGAGAAGGGCAAAAATCCCTCTTTATGCACTTTTCAATCATCAGAATACCCATAAATGAGTATTGCTGGGGAGAATAAGTTTTATTAACTTTGCACTCCATTTTAAAAAACAATATTAATATTTATAAACAATAAGTAGACTTACGTGCTTAGCAACGAATACAAACCTGTTGAGATATGTAGAAATATCAAGGGATAAAAAAAGCATTGTAAGGCAAAAATATCACTATGCATTATAGAATGAAGATGCTGCCTCTGCTCCTCGCACTGACAACAGCCAGTGGGTATGCCCAAAACTCACAAGACAGCCTGTCCAGACCAAAGAGCATACTGACAGATTCGGTTCATAAACTGACGGAGGTAGTAGTAAGTTCAAATCAGATGTTGGGTAGTAAGTTTGAAGCCAGCAACCGTACCGGTTCAGCTTATTATATTTCTCCAGCAGAGATTCTGAAGTTCGGCTATACGGATATCAACCGTATGCTAAAAAGCGTTCCTGGTGTGAACGTGTATGAAGAAGACGGTTACGGTCTACGACCAAATATCAGTTTGCGTGGTACAAAGGCTGAGCGAAGTGAGCGCATCTCACTGATGGAGGATGGTGTGTTGGCTGCACCTGCACCTTATTCAGCTCCTGCAGCTTACTATTTCCCAAATGCTGGACGTATGTATGCCATTGAGGTATTAAAGGGAAGTAGTCAGGTGCAGTACGGTCCGTTTACCACGGGTGGTGCCATTAACATGGTGTCTACGCCAGTACCTTCGAAGTTTACAGCCCGCTTGAACACCTCCTACGGCAGCTATAACACACTGAAATCGTATGTAAGTATTGGAAACGGCTTCAAACATACAGGATTCCTTGTAGAGTATCTTCGCTATCAGTCTGACGGATTCCGCAAGGATGAACCAAATGAGCGTACAGGCTTCAAGCGTAACGACCTTATTGCAAAATTCTTGATACGAACGAACAAAGATGAAGGTATAAACCACCTGCTCGAACTGAAGTTCGGCTTTGCCAATGAGACTTCAGACGAAACCTATCTGGGACTATCAGAAAGCGATTTCGCACATCGCCCCTACTTCCGTTATGCTGGTGCACAGAAAGACAACCTTAAAACCCGTCACACACAATGGGTAGCAACCTATCTGATTGAATCGGGTAATAAATTGAAGATAACAACCAATCTATATTATAACTATTTCTTCCGTAACTGGTATAAACTCAACGAGGTTCGAGCAGGTATTACCAAGGCTGAGCGTCGTTCTATATCTGATGTATTAGCTGACCCTGAGACTAATCAGGACTACTTCGACATCGTTACAGGTAAGAAAGACTATGTCGGTGAAGCACTGATGTTGCGTGCCAACAACCGTGTGTACCATTCGCGCGGTGTACAGTCGAAGGCTGAATACCGCACAATGTTGTGGGGTGGTTACTTGACTGCTGAGATGGGGCTGCGCTATCATGCCGACAGCGAAGACCGTTTCCAGCATGACGATGCCTATGCTATGCAGGATGGCAGAATGAGCCTCTTCCTTGCTGGTCTGCCAGGCAGCCAATCGAACCGTATCACTACGGCACACGCCTTCTCGGGTTATTGGATGGGAAAATGGTCGAAGGGTATTGTCACCTTAAATGTAGGTATGCGCTATGAAGACGTAGAACTGCTGAACCGCAATTACACCACATCAGACCTCCGCCGCACAGGTATGGTACGCATCGAGACACCTAACCATGCACGTGCGCTCCTTCCAGGTGCGGGCTTCAATATCAAGCTACTACCTGAGCTCTCCTTCATCGGTGGTATCCATAAAGGTTTTGCACCACCAAGTGCAACGCTTGACCAGAAAGCAGAGAGCAGTGTGAACATCGAGTCGGGACTACGCTTTACTACGAAGAAACTGCGTTGTGAGGCAATAGCCTTTGTCAACAACTATTCAAATATGTTAGGTAGTGACCTTGCTGCACAGGGCGGTCAGGGTACACTTGAACAGTTCAATGTGGGCAAGGCAATGGTAAATGGTCTGGAACTTCTGTGTACCTATCACCCACTGCCACGCCATCTGGGATTCCAGTTGCCTATCCAACTCTCCTACACCTACACAAATACCAAGATGAAGAACGACTTTGTTAGTTCAGCTTGGGGTTCGGTAGTCTATGGCGACGAGATACCTTATATATATAAGCACGCCTTCAATGCACAGATAGGTCTGGAGCATAAGTTAGTAGAAGCCAACTTCGGTGTACGCTACAATGGCGATATGCGTACCGCACCAGGACACGGACGTATAGCAGAGCGTGAGAAGATTCCAGCACACCTCATCTTAGATGCTACAGTGAAGGGACACGTAAGTAAGAAGTTAACACTGACGCTAAATGCCATCAACCTGACTAACAAGAAATATCTTGTTTCACGTCATCCATCAGGACTGCGTGCCGGTCATCCTTTTGGTATCTATGGCGGTCTGCAATTGAAACTGTAAGGCAGCTGGCAAACCATAATAGATAGAATAAAACAGAATCATCATTATAAAACAGTAATGTACAGACTTATAAAATTAAATAGAATACTAACAGTTGTCTTCTTCCTCTTCACTGTCCTTACCGCTGCTGCACAGACAGCAGGCATGGTTTCGGGAATGGTGAAAGACGAACAGGGAGAAGCCCTCATCGGTGCTTACATACAGGTGTTGGAGACGAAGGTGAAAGCCGTTACGGACGTAGATGGCAACTTCACCATCAAGGCTTCAGCTGGCCAAACAATACAGGCAAGCTATGTCGGAATGGTCAGCAAGAGCGTAAAAGTAACAAACGGTCACACTCTAAATATCATACTAAAAAGCGACAGTCGTCAGATTGACGAGGTCGTTGTGACAGGTTATCAGAATATCCGTAACCGTGTCTATACAGGTGCGGCAACCTCAGTAAAGATGGATGACATCAAACTTGAGGGTATCGCAGATGTTTCGCGTATGCTCGAAGGCCGCGTGCCGGGCTTATCGGTTCAAAATATCTCTGGAACGTTCGGTTCTGCACCTCGTATCAACATCCGTGGTGGTGCATCTATCATCGGTAACGTACAACCGCTGTGGGTTATTGATGGTGCGGTGTATGAAGACCTCGTACACCTCAGTCTTGACCAGTTGGCTTCTGGTGATGCTGTCACGCTCATCAGTTCGGCTGTATCAGGTCTTAACCCAGCAGATATCCAAGATATTCAGGTACTGAAGGATGCTTCAGCCACATCTGTCTACGGTGCCCGTGCACTGAATGGTGTGATTGTCATCACTACGAAGACTGGCCGTAGGGACAGTCCGATGCGCGTAACCTATTCCACAGAGAATACCATCCGAATGAGACCTCGCTACAGCAGTTTTGACCTACTCAACTCGCAGGAAACAATGTCGCTCTATCAGGAAATGAACGACAAGGGCTATTTCGGTATCAGCAATTCGCTTTATGGCCGTCGCAGCGGTATCTTCTATCAGCTGTATAAGGCAGTGAGTACTATCAATCCAGCTACTGGCGAATACTATCTACCGAATACTCCAGAGGCAAGACTCGACTTCCTTCGCCAGCGTGAGTATGCTAATACCGATTGGTTCAACCTCCTATTCACGCTGAACCCAGTCACCAACCACGCCATTACACTCTCTGGCGGTGGCAAGAACTCCGCAACCTATGCATCTATCGGTTACTACCATGATGCTGGGTGGACCATTGCCGATAAGGTGAGCCGTCTTACAGCCAATCTGAAAAACACCTTCTATATCAACGATAAGCTGACAACAACCCTTAGCGTACAAGGTAACATCCGTTCGCAGAAGGCACCAGGAACAATGCCACAGCGCAAGAACAGTACCATCGGTGTTTTTGAACGCGACTTTGATATCAATCCATTCTCATATTCTCTCGGTACAAGCCGTACCCTCAGCCCTTATAATGAGGATGGAAGTCTTTCTTACTACCGCAACAACTGGGCACCATTCAATATCTTCAATGAATACGCCAATAACAAGATGAATATTGACGTGCTTGACTTCAAGATACAAGGTGAGGCTACATATAGGCTCAACAACAATTTTGCCATCAAGACCTTACTCTCAACTCGACACGCACACACCAGTACGAATCATGAGATACGCGAGGGTTCTAACCTTGTACAGGCTTTCAGAGCCAATGAGAATCCCTTTGTTGCACAGCAGAATATCTATCTGGTGCACGACAAAGACAATCCGCAACTACAGCCAAAGGTAGGTCTACCTAATGGCGGTATCTATAACAAGACAGAGGCTACACTCAAGAGCTTCCTTGCCCGTCTTGCCTTCGACTTCGACAAGCGTATCAGTGAGCACGACCTAAAAGCCTTCGCTTTCTCAGAGTTCCGTTCGGCAGTTCGCACAACCAATCCTTTCCAAGGCTATGGAATACAGTATGACCGTGGTAATCAGGTTTATACAGACCCCTTGATATTCAATAAGCTGATTAATGAGGGTAGCGATTATTTCAATCTGCATAAGCGCACTGACCGTGGTATTACCTTCTCTTTCAACGGCACTTACGGCTATGCTGGTAAGTATGTATTCAATACAGTTCTCAATGTCGAGGGTTCTAACACCTCTGGCAAGGGTGCACGTGCCCTATGGCTTCCTACTTGGAATGTCGGAGGAAAGTGGAACATAGATCAGGAAGACTTCCTGAAGGAGAACAAGACCATCTCCCGTCTTGCCCTGCGTGTCAGCTATGGTCTTACAGCGAAGATGAACGAAGAGGCTATCAATGCCAATGCTATCTATAAGAGCGGTATTGTGAACCGTCATTCCTTAGACGACAGAGAGAGCAAATTCAATATCCTGCATCTTGAGAATCGTGACCTTACGTGGGAAAAGATGTACGAGTTGAATGTTGGTGCTGAGTTAGGGCTCTTCGACAATCGTATCAGTACTACGCTGGATATCTATCAACGTAATACCTTCGACCTTATCGATCTTGTCCGTACATCTGGTGTTGGCGGTCAGTATTATAAGTATGCTAACTTCGGTGATATGCGTACAAGAGGTATAGAGTTGGGTATTCATACAAAGAACATTGTCACAGAGGACTTCAAATGGTCAACCAGTCTCACGGTGAGTGCAATGGATCAGAAGATTACACGTCTTCTCAACAGTCCGAATGCTTTTGATATGGTAGCAGGAAGAGGTAGAGGCAACATTGTGGACTATCCTCGTGGCTCGCTCTTCTCTTTCAACTTCCAAGGATTAAACAATCAGGGACTTCCAACATTCGACTTTGGACGCTATCCAAGCAATCAGAGCGAACTCTCAAAGATTGCTGGTGCCGACTTCCTTGATGCACAGTATGCTAAGTCCTATCTTATCTATCACGGCCCTATCGAGCCACGTGTCATAGGTGGTTTGTCCAATACATTGAAGTACAAGAATTGGGAGCTATCTTTCTTCCTCACAGTGCAGGCAGGTAACAAGATTCGTCTAAACCCTACCTTCGACCCAGAGTTTGCAGACTTGAATATCTTCTCTAAGTCTTACTATAATCGCTGGCTCAACCCTGGTGATGAGTACAAGACCGATGTCCCTGTACTCCCTTCTCAGGAACTTATTGCGGCTGTGGGTAAGGAGAATATCGAGCGTGCCTACAATACATACGACTATTCGCAGCAACGCGTAGCTGACGGAAGTTTCATACGTATGAAGAATATCTCTTTGGTGTATACCGTTCCAGAAAGTTTCCTTAAGAAGATACGCCTCCACTCAATGAACCTGAACCTGAATATGACAAATCCTTTCCTGATTTACTCAGACAAGAAACTTAAAGGACAGGACCCAGAGTATTATAAGTCAGGTGGTGTGTCAATGCCTACACCAAAACAGTATACATTAACGTTGAACGTTGGTTTCTAACAAAATAGAATATGAGTACAAAGATATATTTACTACTGTTTGCAGCGGCTGCCTTCCTTTTCAGCGGCTGTAATAACTACCTCGACAAGAGTCCCGACTCGGAACTCGATGTAGAGATTGATACAGAGGAGAAGATTGCCGAACTCCTTACGGGTGCTTATCCCGAAGCAAGCTATATCCCCTTTCTCGAGCCACGCACAGACAACGTGGAGGAACGTGCAAACGGTATCCACTCACAACTGAATGAGTCAATGTTCTTCTGGGAGGATTATGATCAGGAAGACCTTGACACACCACTGAACTACTGGAATGCCTGCTATAAAGGTATTGCGCAGGCAAACAAGGCACTCGAACTGCTCAGCCGTTATCCTAAGACCGACCGCGTGAAGGCATTATATGGTGAGGCTTTCCTACTGAGAGCCTATCTCCATTTTATGCTCGTCAACATCTGGGCAGAGCCTTATGGTGGAAAGGCTACCGATATGGGTATTCCTTATATCACAAAGCCAGAGAAGCATGCCCTTGTCGACTATGAGCGTGGAACTGTCAGTGAGGTCTATGACCAGATAGAGAAGGACTTGAAGTTGGGTATATCCCTTGTTTCAGATAAGTATTATAAGCATCCAAAGTTCCATTTCAACAAGAAGGCAGCCTATGCCTTTGCTGCCCGTTTCTACTTGATGAAGGGCGACTGGAAGTCGGTGGTTGCCTATGCTGATTATGTTTTAGGCGGTGACCCTAAGCAGCAGCTTCGTCCATGGCGACAATATGCTAACGAGTATGAGTTTAACCATAAAAACCTCTTCCGTCGTTATAATGCTACTGATGAGCCTGCTAATCTGCTAATGACAACAACCGAGTCACGTCTGGCTCGCACATTACCTACGGAGAAGTATGGCCCGACGATCGGAACCGTTGACAAGGTCTTTACACAGACCGGAATCGAAGGTGCACGTGACTATGAAAAGATGAACTTCATCGGTACTTATATCTTCACCGCATCACCTGCCCCAGCAACGACAGGTCGCTATCTGGCTAAGTTTGATGAGCTTTCTAATGTAGAGAGTATAGGTTCAAAGCCTCGTGGTCTTTATGTGACCAATGTGCTCTTCACCGTTGACGAGGTACTTCTAAACCGCATGGAGGCGTATGCAATGCTCAAGGAGTATAATCGTGCTATCGATGACTACCTGCAGTATATGCAAGGTAAGTTTGGCTTCTTCCCTTCTATCGAACGTGCTGTTTATACATCAACCAACAGCAACAACTATAATATCTACACACCGTTCTATGGTTTGACGTTAAAGCAGCTGGCAATGGTAAAGCTCTTTCTTGACTTCCGTCGTAAGGAATTCTATCAGGAAGGACTTCGCTGGTTTGATATCCGCCGTTTCCATCTAGCAGTGAAACGTTCTTCAAAGAGTTCATACTACTTCCCATTGGAAAAAGATGACCCTCGCAAGGTTCTACAGATACCTGCTGAGGCTATCCAGCGTGGTCTTGCGCCTAATCCAAGGGAGCGTAATGAGCCTATCAGATAAGGTGAACGAATATAAAGCATAACAGTCAGTATAACAGGTTATCACACTGTCTTATAACTGACAAAGAAAAGTAATCAAACAAATATGAAGAAGATATTTATAGCCCTCCTCGCAGCAGTTATCCTTGTAGGATGTGGCGACGAAAAGCTGAACGACAGAAGCGTGGTTGATGAGGGTAGGAAACAAATAGAGAGCACTGAGCTTGACAAGTGGATTCTTGACAATATCACAAAGCCATACGGCATTGAGGTGGTCTACCGCTGGGAGAAGAATGCAAGTGCAACGGGTACGTTCATCTATCCGCCAAAGATAGAAAAGGTGCGTGCCGTGCTTGAAGCCGTGAAGACACTCGGACTGGAGACATACGAACTTGACGAGGTTGGCGGGAAGGGGTTCCTGCGAGGACGTGCACCCATCAGACTCTATCTCTATGGTGGAGCCAATCCTGATGAGAACGGTGTAGAGCGACTCTATAACCACCGCTTGACAGCGGCAGAGATGTGTCTTTACCACGTCAATAACTTTGAGGCAAGTGATTCCGATAAAGTCTATGTCCTTATGCGTAGCGTACATCATCAGTTGGCTAAGCGTCTTATGCAGCTGATACCCTATAACCGTGACAAATTCCTCAGCATTAGTGGCAACCGTTATACAGGTTCAACGGAGTTGATATCTGCCCCACTGAGCTATGCCCGTACAGGAAAGGAGAAATTCGGACTTGATGGTTATGCCAACAAACGTGGATTCTATACGATGCTCTCCTTCCTCTCGGCTGAAGATGACTTTGCTGAAATCATCAGTGCGACGCTTACCTCTAAGCCTAAGGAACTGGCTGACGCGGCCCTTACCGCTCAGACTCCTGATACGGACATTGACCCAGAGGTATCACAGCGTTACTCCAAGGAGGCCGAACAGGCTTACAAGGAATTTATGGCGAAGCAGACTTTTGTCAATGAGTATGTACAGAAGTCTTGGCAGGTCAACCTCAAGCAAATGCAGGATATCTGTGTCCGCAGACTATACTCTTACGTAAAACAGCATTAAAAAAATGAATTACAGAAATATATTCCGATACTGCTTAATGCTGCCTCTGTTGCTACTGGCAGCCTGCTCGTCCAATGATGATGTCTTCGATAAGTCACCATCACAACGCAGCAGCGAAAGCATTGCATCCCTGAAAGATGAACTTGTAAACGCACCACACGGTTGGAGGGTAATCTATTTCCCAAAGACAGACTCACTGTTATTCTCTAATCCCTCAGAACTGATACCACACAGCGGATTCAGAGGCCGTTATGGTTATGGTGGTGACTGCTTTACAATGAAGTTCAATGCTGATAACACGGTAGAGATGCGTGCTGACTACACTGCTCAATCAGTGGCAACTGCACAGAGAAGTGAGTACCTTGTCAGCCGAAATAGCTATACACAGTTGAGCTTCATTACCTATAACTACCTGCACCAGCTGGTCAATGATCGTTTTGCGGGCTCTTCCGACTTCCTTTATGTGGGTAAGAATGAGGATGGAGAGCTGGTGTTCCGCACAGCTTCCTATCTACAGCCAGCCCGTGAGTATATTGTCTTCACGAAACTAAAAAGCACGGAGGACACACTACTGACGGTACAGAAGGCCTACGAGAACCGTACTTTCTTTGAGCAGATGATTAATCCACAGTTGCTTATCCATCGAGGTGGCCGCACCTATTTCCGTAGTGACCTCTATATTAAGCGCAAAGTAGAGACCAACGAGGCACTGCTGAGAGAAATAGAAGAAAAGAAGTATTATCTCTTCCTCTTCACTCAGAAGAAGAACCCGATACCAGACTATCCTGCAAAGGAGATAACTGGTTTAGGCTCTGGCTACTCTGGTACAGAACAGGGACTCACCTTCCGTGCTGGGTTACGTTACGATAGCAAGACCATGTTCTTCGACTTTGAGCGTGTTGGCGACCGCTTTGTAGCAGAACTTGTTTCGGTTTATGACCCACTTCTACGTCGTAGCCGTCTTGTCAGCAAGCACCTCCATCCCGAAGGAGAATTCACGGGTATCCGTGCAGAGATTTACGATGCTCCAGTGGAATAATACCATTGAAGACATAACGAACCAATAAGAAAGTAAAAGTAATGAAAATGATACGAAGTAAATATGCTGTTCTCTTCCTCGCACTGCTTGCCGTGGGTTGTTCACGAAGCAGCGAGGATTATCCAGAGGAAGATTATAATAAGCTCTTTCCCTTTGGTGGAATAGAGAAGCCGAAGATATCGTATGAAGACCAAGTTGTACAGCTGGGCGACCCATACGCCTCTGTATCTGACTTTGTTTACCCTGGCGTTGAAATCACACAAAACGTTAGAACCTATAAGGTTACGCTGACCTGCTCATTCAAGGAACACACCAGTACGGATGAGGCTGGCACAGCTGGCAAAGTGGATTCACGCTATGTCATCCGCTATGTTGATACGGATAAGAAATTACGTACGATAGCAACTGACAAGCGTGCACAGGGAACAGACTTCCTGCTGACAAACAATAAGGAACATACCGTGACTTTCACAGCGCAGTCAGGCTTCCCGATGTATCTCTGGGTGAACGGTGTCGGTCCTCAGAACTCTTCTGTGCACGCCACCATCTCGGCTGTGTCAGAAGACGGCTTCACCATCGTAAAGCCCTTAGCCGTACACGAATATCAGAATCAAGAGGGTATTGATAAGATTAAGGCACCCTTCTGCGCTTATATCATCCTCCCGTAATATACAAAAGAATGAAACAGAAAACTTTTATATATAGTCTCCTGCTCCTACTGGTTTCGGCACTATCATCATGCAGTCAGTGGGAAGGAGAAACAGTAGAATCGGCTTACCGAGAACCACAGATTCCTGACCCTTCCTATCAGTTTAAGCGCAACGGAAGTAGCAGCGTGGACTATCTCGAATGTAGTCTGCTTCGTGACCCACTCGACTATATCTACAGTAGCTATCTCAGACCGGCTAACATCATGTATGAAGGCACGATGGCACGTGTCAAAGGATACTATAATGATGGTGAGTTTGGTTTGAAACCACGGGAAGAATTAGCAGCTTCATCACTCCATAAGGCTGATAGAACACGTATTCTGAAAGATGTGGAAGATATCTTCGAGACCACTGGAAAGCTTAGCGGAATGGGACAACCAAGTCCTGGAACCTATAGAAATCATAGAGCTGTACAGGGTGAAGGAGGCTATGTAGGTATCCACATCGGCGATGTGAATATTGCCTTCGCCAACGAAAAGGGACTAATCGTTGCTGAAATGTTCAATGGTATTGTCTGGGGAGGTATCTACTTAGACAAGGTTTTAAACGTACACCTCAACGATAGTCTTTACAAGGATGCCCGTCTGCGCACAGAACATGAACGTATTGCCCTACTACCGGGACGCAATTATACAGAGTTAGAACATCACTGGGACCTTGCCTACGGCTATTATCAGTATTGGTTGCCTTACGTGCAGGCTGGTGGATTGCCTGTATTGCGTGAGAGCCGTATCAAGCTCTACAATGCTTTTGCTCGTGGCAGACTGGCTCTGACAGAGTATCGTTATGAGGAAGTGTTGCAGCAGCTGCAAGTAATAAGGGCTGAACTATCGAAGGTGGCGGCTGTAAGAGCAATGAACCTGCTGGTGAGTGATATTACGGTGGGCAATCTGGAGGAGGATATCAACAATGCGCTGGTTTTCCTTTCACAAGGCTGTGGTGCTGTCTATGGCTTACAATTCACGGTGCAGGAATCGGGCAAACCTCATTTGAGTTATGGCCAAGTGATGGCATATATCAACGAACTGACTGCTGGTAACGGACTTTGGGATAAGGAGCGTCTCTTAAAAGATGAGGCTACGCCAGGTTCACTCAAGCACGTCGCTGCAGAGATAGGCAAGGCATACGGCTTAACACTTAACGACGTAAAACGTTCATATTAAACAAATAGCATATAAGTTATGACACATAAATTTTATTTCATTATAGCGCTGCTGTTGCTGCCACTTATAGGTAGAGCACAGCTGAACAAGGAACTCTTGCGCAATGGTGGCTTTGAAGAATATGCACAGCCTGTAGCACCTCCCGTAAACAATGATGATGATGAGGGCGACGAGGAAGAAGAGGAGGAAGAAGAAGCAGAAGCCTTCAATCCTTATCAGAAGCCACTTTTCTGGTATATCAGTGATCAGCTGGGCTACTCAAGGGTGAAGGATGCACATAGCGGAGAGTTCGCCATAAAGGTTTACCCTAATGGTCATTCCTTCTACTCACGTGACAAAGACTTCAATATCAACTGTATCAATATCAAGGCAGAGGGCGAGTACAAGCTTTCTTACTGGTATAAGGGTAAGGCGAAGAATCCAAATATTGTTGCAATCGTCGATTGGTACAAGGGAAATAAGATCGTGAGAAAGGACCGTCTAAGTAGCGAGAAGGTCACACGTTTCACAAGCGAATGGCAGCAGAAAACGATTACGCTAACTGCTCCTGCTGGTGTTGACAAGGCTGGTATTGGCTTTGAAATCGAATACGATGCCTCGGCGAACGATGGTGGTTATATCCTCTTTGACGACATCTCTTTCATGCAGACTAAGGAAGCTCAGAAAGAACCGACACTTGCTGCACCAACTGCTGTCAAGGCACAGGTGCAACAGCGTGAGGTAGAGCTGTCATGGGCTGCTGTCTCTGAAACGGGTGTGACTTATGAGATACGTTGTAACGACAAGGTGATAGCAAAGACAGAAGGAACTTCTTACGTTGTCGAAAAGCTTACACCAAACACTTCTTATCGTTTCACCGTGACTACTATCAAGGGCGAGGAGACCTCAAAGCCTTCTCAGGTAGTCAGCGAGCGTACAATACAAATGAGTGAGAATGCTGACTATGAGGGTAGAATCCCTTACCTCTATACTATACGTGAAGACGGAGCTTGTCCACAGACATTACGTCTTTATTATAACGATCTGGCAAATCCTGATGCACTCATCACCTATAAGATTGATGGAGTGAGCGTTACACCAGAGGGAAGTGTTCTTACTTTCCCAAGCAAAGGACGTCATATCCTACAGATTGAAATAGAGGAAGCCCCAGAACGTAAGTGGGAAATTGAATATAAACTGAATGTCGACTAACAATGAAAAAAATACTTTTTTATTTATTACTCCTCTGCTGTGGAGTTAGCTTTGTAGCTTGTAAGGAGGATGCATCAGATGACAGGGAGATTCAGGTAGGAGCCGATGATCTCAAGGAGGTAACATTGAATAAGCTTACTACCCGTATGATTCTGCTGCAAGGCGGAAACGGTAAGTATATTGCCAATGTGGCCGACTCAAAGGTGGCTGGTGTTTCTATCAGTAAAGACACCTTGCGCATCAATGGTATTCTCGAAGGTAACACCTATGCCACGATTATCTCTGGTGACTACAAAAAGGTGGTAAACATCAATGTCGTTGTACCAGAACTCAGTATCAGTCAGTCTGAAATCAGACTTTATCCTCGTGACGAAAGTAAGTTTATCAGTCTGAATGGTGGTGGTGATGTTGTCGACTTAAAGATAGATGACCCTGATAAGATTATAGATGCGAAATGGAATGCGAAGACAAATATCCTTGAAGTGCAAGCCCACTATGAAGGTGAAGCAAAGATAAGGATTATCTCGCAGGACAAGCGCGAGAAGACTCTTAAAGTTGTGGTTCGTTGCGAAGGTACAGCCAACCGTGTAGGTATCTATGGTACTACTTCTCACAGTCTTTATGAGCAGATGAACACGGTGATGGCAGTGCGTCGTCCCGGTGTCGGTGTCTGGCTCTGTAACGGTGCACGTCCTTACACCTCGCGCAGGGTATTGAAGATTACACCTGCCGTGGTCAATCCTGTTGTCGGTACGCAGGTAGATGTTTCTCTCTCTATGCTCTATCCAAACGAGTTTGCTTCCACAAAGATTAAGGAAGGTAAATATAAACTCTATGTTGAGGAAGTAAGAGAGAAGGATGTCGTTCTGCGTGGCAGAGGATTTAAGTTTGTGATTCCTTACGAGAAGAAATAAGAAGTTTTCAGGTAAAAAATAAGACCCGTCAGGACTTGTCGACTTACCGCTTGTCAGGCGGGTCATATATAAAATCAAAAGTAAATTATCAATCAATTATTAAAAAAAAACAATTATGCAATTATTTACATTCAGGAAAAATGTGCTTATCATAGCACTGACATTAATCTGTTCAGCATCTTTTGCTCAGAAGACAGTGACGTTAACAAAGGCAGGTGAGCTTTCTAAGCATATCACTACAGCAGAGAAGAATAGTCTGACTTCGCTGACAGTTTCTGGTCCTATTAATGGTACTGACGTTCTTTTCCTTAGAGAGATGGTAGGTAGAGATGTTGATGGGTATGAGACCGAAGGCAAACTTACAACACTTGATTTGTCTAATGCAAACATCGTTGCGGGTGGAAGTAACTATTATAAGGTAAAAAGAGGGTTGTCTACAAAGTATTATAATAATGCAGAAGATAACGTGGTAGGTTTTTATATGTTCTATAACTGCACAAAACTTACCAGTGTAAAGTTGCCTAAGACTGCTAAGAAAATTGAACTGTATGCTTTTAGCAACTGCAAGGCTCTGAAGGAATGTACGCTTCCAGAGAATCTGGAAGAGGTTGGAAGCTATGCCTTCACCAGCACAGCACTGACTGAGGTTAATTTCCCTTCTACGCTCAATCACCTCAATGACAAGTCTTTTAACAAGTGTTCTAATCTAAAGACGATTCGTTTCACTTCTTCAAAAGTACCAGACTTCGACAACGAGCCTTTTGCAGATTGTCCAAACATTGAAAAGGTATTTGTACCAGAGTCACTGGTGGAAGATTATGAGGAGCAGTTGGACCTTCCTGAAGAGGTTACCTTTGTGGGTGAGGAGCCAACTACAACGGCTATTTCTTCTCTTTCATCATCAGCTGATGCTGTTGAGGTGGCACGCTACAACGCAGCAGGTCAGCGTATCAGCCGTCCTGTAAAGGGTCTGAATATCATCAAACTGTCTAATGGCAAGGTGATTAAGCATGTAGTACGTTAAGCTTTTATCTGCAGTAAAAGATAGGAGCTAAGGCTCTAAAACCTTTATAGAATACAGTCATATCACGGTATCATCTACTGAGATATGACTGTTTTTATTATAAGACTACTTTTGAACTTTAACCCATTAGCTATATATAAAAGGATAAACTACAAGATATAATGCAGAAAAGGCAAATAAAAATATGTCTATCCCTTAGCATGTCTTTCTGTCTTCTACAAACTGCTTATTCCCTTATTAATCGATATTTGTAAACTATTTTCACACAACTCAAAACTAATACATGCTCTTTTGGCTTCTAAAAGACGCCTAATAGACTTGCAATAGATACCCTTTTGGAGTGTTACTAACGCCCTTTTGAGGTCCAATTAAGTACCTTTTCTTCTACGACTTTATAACTAATTGATTTTCTGTTAGTTGTAAACTTGCTTTTTACACCAGTTTTTGTCTTTATTTATAGATATTATATTCGAAAATATGTAAGGTTTTTCAGAGCCTTATTTATGCTTTCGTAAGTGTTGAAATGAAAGGGGTGCGGTGTTGGAGGGTGAGGCATCTACGTATTTAACGCAAAACCAAATAAAAGATGTTAGGAAACAATACTATCGTAAGAATGTAAGTATTGTGGTCTAATGACCTATTGGGTTGAATGAAAAAGAGAGCAAAGGAAATGTTTAAAAAGGAAAAGAGGATGCGTCTGTTTTGACACATCCTCTTTCTTTATGCAGTAATACGCTTAACCATTAACTGGCACAAACTTTCCGTTGATATAGTTTAAAGTATAGGTCTTACTCTTGGCTGTCTTCAATAAAAATTTGTCATCTTTGTATCTTAACTCACAGCTGCCACCATCTTTTGAAAGAACAGTAACGGAAGACAAACAACCGTTCTTCCAACGGATGTCTAATTCAAAGTTACCCTTAGCACAAAGACCCTTCACTTCTCCATCTTTCCAAGCATCTGGCAATGCTGGCAGTAAATGGATAAAGCCCATGTGACTTTGCATCAGCATCTCGGTTACACCAGCTGTACCACCAAAGTTACCATCAATCTGGAAAGGTGGATGAGTGTCCCAAAGGTTATCTAATGTACCATTCTTTAGCAAGTTTCCAAAGAGTTTATATGCTCGGTTTCCATCATGAAGGCGTGCCCACTGGTTGAGCTTCCATCCCATACTCCATCCTGTAGCTCCGTCACCACGATGATTCAGTACCACCTTTGATGCCTCTGCCAATGCTGGCGTTGTGATAGGTGAAACAGTATGTCCAGGATGTAAGCCGAACAAATGGTTCACATGGCGATGCTGATCGTTTGGATCGTCAATATCCTTCGACCATTCCAACAACTGACCATAGCGTCCTACCTTGTAGGGTGCGATTTTTCTCAACACTTCTTCCCATTGCTTACGCTCCTTTTTATCTACATTCAAGACTTTCGAAGCATCTATAGCATTCATCAAGATCTCACGGATTACCGCATGTACGAAGGTCGTACCTTCATCTATCGGTCCATGCTCTGGCGAGGTTGAAGGTGCTGCTGTATAAGTACCATCTGGCTTCTTCCATAGATAATCAACGGCAAAGATAGCACTACTCTTGATGAGGTCATATCCCACCTCTTTCAAGAACTTCTTATCTCGTGTATAGTCGTAGTATTCCCACACATGAATAGCAAGCCACGGACCAGCCATAGGATTGAAGTTCCATGACATATCTTCACTTTCCAATGGTGCAGTGAATCCGAAGATGTTTCCAGAGATAGAAGCCGTCCAACCTCTTGCACCGAAATAAGCTTTCGCTGTCTTCTCACCTGGTTTGACTAACGTACGGATGAAATCTATCAGCGGAAGCGTACATTCTGATAAGTTTGTAGAGCCTGCTGGCCAATAGTTCATCTGTATGTTGATATTGTTGTGATAGTCTACTCGCCATGGTCCGTCTACATTATTGTGCCAGATACCTTGCAGGTTGGCTGGTAGGTTGCCAGGTCGTGAACTGGCAATCAGCAGATAGCGGCCAAACTGGTAGTATAGTTCCTCTAAGTAATAATCTTCCTTACCTTTACGATAGTTTATCAAACGCTGTGGGGTTGGGATGTCTTGAGTTTTTTGTCCATCATTCAACGTCAAAGAAACGCGATTGAACAAAGAGGCATAATCCTTGTAATGTGCTTGAAGTAAAGCATCGTAACCTTCTGTCACAGCCTTTTTCATCCATGCAGCAGTTGTCTCTGATGGATTCACACCGACGTATGTTCGAGGGTTCTTAAAGTCTGGAGCGAAGTTAACCTTATAGTCTGTGTCCGCTGTAATCAAGAAAACAACTTCGTTAGCACCATTGATACTCAGCTTCCCATTGTCATTACTGATGGTACCACCTTGATTCAGAGCTTGGATGCGAACAACATATTCCATCTGGTTATTGTCAAGATGTGCCTTGAATACCAACCCATTGCTTCCATCTGCTTCCATCTTACCAGTCGATACTGGGTTTGATTCGTAGCTGAATACTAAGTTCTGCTTGCCTAGTTGGTCTGCCTTGAAACGTACAACCATGATATTATTCGGGTAGGAGATGAAATAGTTACGCTCATATCTCACACCATCCTTCTTAAACTGTACCGTTGCCAACGCCGAATCCAAAGAAAGTGCACGCTTATACTCGCTCATACCGATAGAACTCAACCCTGTCTCTATATAAAACTCACCCATAGTGGTGAAATTACCAAAGCGGAAAGGGTTTTCTTTCCAAGATTCATAAGGAACAGTACTATTAAAGTTCTTGCGTGTTATTAACGCAGCCTTCTTTTCGTCACCCTCGATGAATGCCTGACGGATTTCATTCAGATAATGTGCCGACTGCTTATTCACATTCCAATATGCATCGGCACCAGCTGACGTATTTGGACCGCCTCGCCATAAGGTTTTCTCATTGAATGTGATGCGTTCAGCCTCTATAGAGCCCATAATATTAGCACCTAAGCTACCATTTCCAAGCGGGAGAGATTGAGACTCCCAGTCAGTATCAGGATTCTGAGCAGTATCGCCAGCTGATATAGGCTTGTTCTCACCTTTCCACATTTCAGGAGTGTTCCCCCACCAAATAGCCTTGTTTGCCAGCGTAGTAGGCCTATCAAACCAGATGGTAAGCCCATCCTTTACATCAGTAGCATTTGCAGAGAGTGCAACGCTAAACATGATTGCTAAATGAAATATTCTTTTCATTATAATTCTAATTCCGCAATGATTTAATTTAAGTAATAATATGTATCTGAGCAATAAAAGCTGTTCAGGATTTTGTCTTGCCACGAAATTCACTTTACTTAGTGTTGGAAGAAAGCCTTAAATTAAGCAACAGACAATGGCAAAAGTACAAATAAAATCCGACATACTCACTGCTTTGGAGGATTAATTCCGGTTCTTCCGTTAAATGCGTGGATGCTTTTCGTATAGCTTTAACGGTAAAACCGAGGTTATTCATTAAATAAAAATATTGTCAAGACTGTCAATTGTCTATTCTATTATCACTCTCCAACACAGCCACCTTTTTTCATTTTAACACTTCAAAAATGTAGATAAGACTCTGAAAAATCATTACATAATTTCGAAAATAATATCTATAAATAAAGACAAAAACACGTATAAAAAGCAAGTTTACAACTAACAGAAAATCAATTAGTTATAAAGTCGTAGAAGAAAAGGTGCTTGATTGGACTTCAAAAGGGCGTTAGTAACACTCCAAAAGAGCATCTTTTGCAAGCCAATTAGGCGTCTTTTAGAAGCCAAAAGAGCATGTATTGGTTTTGAGTCGCATAAAAATAGTTTACAAATATTGATTAATAAGAGAAGAAGCTGTTTGTAGAAGACAACAAAAGATGCTAATGGATAGACATATTTTAATTTGCCTTTTCTACATTATATCTTGTAGTTTATCCCTTTTACATATACCTAATGGGATATATCTATCCATTTAACGGAAGAACAATAATTCCTGTAATTGAGAAGTTAGGAGCGACTGTAAGTCGGTATGTCTTGGGTATTTACACAAAGAAAGAACGATTTACGCCTGTTTATGAATAAATAAAAAAGGGGTTATGTCATTTGACACAGCCCCTTTTCTATGTTCTACATTACATAAGGTCAGTCTTAAACACGTCTATAAACATTCAAACACATTTGCTATCTAAAGTCTACTGTTAAACCTTATACCCGTGAATTGTGGTTTTTGAATAAGCCCTTATCACTCTGTCAGTATCTTACGCGCATGAAGGACACTTTCCTCCGTAGGCGATTCTACATCCGTGAGTGCGTAAGGAATACCTAACTGTTCCCATTTATAGACACCTAACGAATGATAAGGCAGAATCTCCACTCGCTCAACATTGCTTAAAGTATCTATGAAAGCACGAAGTTTATAGAGAGATTCATCATCATCATTAATGCCAGGAATCAAGACATGTCTTATCCATACAGGTTTCCCGATGTCAGAGAGATAGCGAGCACAGTCGAGGATATTCTCGTTCTTCCAACCAGTCAATTGCTTATGGGCATCGCTATCAATATGCTTTATGTCCAACAATACTAAATCAGTATATTTCATTAACTCCTCAAAAGCAGCGAAGCCACTTGAATCCCGATTGAAAGGTTGGGCTGAAGTATCAAGGCAGGTATTGATTCCTAATTCCTTAGCTTTACGGAACAGTTCCGTAAGAGGTTGTATTTGCAACAAAGCCTCACCCCCACTCACGGTGATACCGCCCTTCTCTCCCCAATAACTTCGATAACGTTGGGCTTGTGCCAAGACATCATCAACAGAGCGGAGGTTACCCCCCGCCCTGTCCCATGTGTCTGGATTATGACAGTACTGGCATCGCATTGCACAACCTTTAAGGAAGATAACGAAACGAATACCAGGCCCATCAACCGACCCGAACGACTCTACAGAGTGTACCCGTAGCATCAGTTCGGAAGTCGGAGAATCCAATAAATTGTTATGTTGATTATTCACTTTACATTGAACCATGCGCACGACGTGCAATAACATCCATCTGCTGCTCGCGTGTTAGGTCGATGAACTTCACAGCGTAACCGCTCACACGGATGGTGAAGTTTGCATACTCTTCCTTCTCTGGATGTTCCATACAGTCAATCAGCTTATCTACACCAAAGACATTCACGTTCAAGTGGTGTGCACCACGATCGAAGTAACCATCCATTACACCTACGAGTGTACTGATACGCTCCTCGTCGTTGTGACCAAGTGCATCTGGACTGATGGTCTGTGTGTTAGAGATACCATCAAGCGCATACTCGTATGGAAGCTTAGCTGTTGAGTTCAACGAAGCCAACAAACCATTCTGCTCTGCTCCGTAAGATGGATTTGCACCAGGAGCAAGCGGTGCACCAGCAGGACGACCATCAGGCATATTACCTGTAAACTTACCATATACAACGTTTGAAGTGATAGTAAGGATACTTGTTGTAGGCTCTGAATTGCGATAAGTATGGTGCTTACGAATCATATTCATGAAGGTCTTCAACAACCATACAGCGATATCATCAGCACGATCATCGTCGTTACCATAACGTGGGAAGTCGCCCTCTGTCTTGAACTCGATAGGGAAACCAGTCTCATCACGTATGATATTAACCTTTGCATACTTGATTGCAGAGATAGAGTCAACCACATGGCTGAAACCAGCGATACCTGTTGCGAAAGTACGACGTACGTCCGTATCAATGAGGGCAAGCTCCGCAGCCTCATAGAAGTACTTATCGTGCATATAGTGAATGAGGTTCAATGTGTTTACATACACACCTGCCAACCACTCCATCATATCCACGAAGCGAGGCATGAACTCATCGTATGTTACGACATCACCCTCTATTGGACGATAAGCAGGTCCACACTGCTCACGTGTCTTGCTGTCAACGCCACCACTGATGGCGTAGGTAAGACATTTAGCGAGGTTTGCACGTGCACCAAAGAACTGCATCTCCTTACCCGTCTGTGTTGCAGATACGCAGCAGCAGATTGAATAGTCATCGCCCCAGATTGGTCGCATCACGTCATCATTCTCATACTGAATAGAGCTTGTAGAGATAGAAATCTTCGCAGCATAATCCTTGAAGTGCTTTGGAAGACGTGAGCTATAGAGCACAGTGAGGTTAGGTTCTGGTGAAGGACCCATGTTCTCAAGTGTATGGAGGAAACGGAAGTCGGTCTTAGTTACCATTGAACGGCCATCCATACCCAATCCTGCTACTTCAAGCGTTGCCCATACTGGGTCACCAGAGAAGAGCTGATTGTATGAAGGGATACGTGCAAACTTAACCATACGGAACTTCATTACCAAGTGGTCGATAAGCTCCTGCGCCTCTGCCTCAGTAAGTGTACCTTCCTTGAAGTCACGCTGAATATAGATATCGAGGAAAGTTGAGATACGACCTACTGACATCGCAGCACCGTTCTGTGTCTTAATAGCTGACAGATAACCAAAGTAAAGCCACTGTACAGCCTCACGTGCGTTGTTAGCTGGCTCAGAAATGTCATAGCCGTAGATGGCTGCCATTTCCTTCATCTCCTTCAAAGCCTTGATCTGCATAGAGATTTCCTCACGCTGGCGGATAATCTCCTCTGTCATTGTACCATCACCGCAGTTGCGGAGGTCCTTTGCCTTTTCATTAATGAGGAAGTCTACACCATAAAGTGCTACACGACGATAGTCACCAACGATACGACCACGACCGTAGGTATCAGGAAGACCTGTAAGGATATGATTGTGTCTAACGAGTTTCATCTCGTCAGTATAAGCATCGAAGACACCCTCGTTGTGTGTCTTACAATACTTCGTAAAAATCTCATGAAGCTTTTCTGATGGCTCATAACCGTATGTTGTACAAGCCTGCTCTGCCATCTTGATACCTCCATAAGGCATAAAGGCACGCTTCAAAGGCTTGTCTGTCTGCAAACCTACGACCTTCTCCAGTTCCTTTGTTCCTTCGCCGATATAGCCAGGACCATAGGCAGTCATACTGGATACTATCTCGGTTTCCATATCTAAAACACCACCCTTAGCACGCTCCTGCTTCTGCAGTTCTTTGAGCATACCCCAAAGTTTGTCTGTTGCTTCTGTTGGCTCCTCAAGGAAGGAAGCATCACCATCATAACTATCATAATTATCTTGGATGAACTGACGCATATTGACTTCATCAAGCCACTTGGTTCCAGTAAATCCTCTCCATGCTTTTTTCATGACTGTTTATTTGTTATTATGTGAAACGTTTTAATTAATATGCTTGTAAATTGTTATACTGATTGAGCATTACTAATTACCGAGGGCAAAGTTAGCTAAAAAAAACGTAATATCAGCTATTTAGATATACTTATATTTAAAAGATGAATATAAATACCTATAAATAGTGAGAAGAAATCCACTCTTGCAAACATTCCAAACTTATAGGTATGAAATTTGATTGTTGATAAGACTAAACAATAAAAGTAGAATGGTAAGTATGAAGCCTCAACACCAAGAGGGGAACGCACACTTAGCATTCTATTTTATGGGAACAGCCATTACGGTTATATCTTTTCCTTATCACTTAAAGGCGTACGGTGTACGAAGTCGGGAATCATCACTGGCATTGAGCCATGTTCAATAGAGCGTTTGGAGAGCTCAGCAATGCAACACCACTCTGCTAAGTCGTACACATCCATGTCCAATGGCAAACCTTGTTGCAAGCATTGGGCGAGCTGTAAGTCCATGAAGTATGACATTCCGCCACGTGCATCAAGCTTTTTCGCTAAGGCAATTGTCTCGGACGGAAAAGAAGGAGCATAATGATTGAGCAGTAACTCTATTTGAGAGGCGTTCAATGACTGGTTACTATCCTCCAAGTCAAGCCCCACTTTGGCTGCTGCCTTGAAACTTAATTGCATTTCTGGGATAGGATATTTAGCTGCATAACCCTGCGTTCCCACCGCTTGAAACATACGACTATATGGGCGAGGGGTCATAACATTATGCTGAATGAGCATCGTCTTCCCCTTCACGGTACGTATCATCGTAGACGTTTGGTCGCCATTAGCAAAGCTATCACACGCCTTCCCCATCACCTCTTGATACATCTCTGCACCCTTAAAAGCATTGGTTTGCATAGCTGTAAGATAGTGCATACGGTCAGTGCGATGAATATCCAGCAATCGACAGACAGGACCAATGCTGTGCGTCGGGTAAATATCACCTGCGTTAAGACGACTATACTCCATGCGCCAAGCCGTCCAACGGTCGCCAATAGGATGTGCATAACCACCTTCCACGTGTACAAGTTCTCCGAGCAAACCCTCACGTGCCATCTGACACACTGCCATTTCAAATCGGTCGTACACTGCATTCTCAAGCATCATACAGTGCTGTCGGGTCTGTTCAGCCGTGTCTATCAGCTTCCAAATATCCTTTAAGGTGAGTGCTGCAGGTACTTCCACTGCCACACTCCTACCCTGCTCCATTGCATGAATAGCGATTGGCACGTGTGACATCCAATCGGTACAGACATAGACAAGGTTAACTCCCTGCTGTTGGCATAGTTCAAGATAAGCCGTCTCACCCCAATAAACCTTAGGACGCGGCTTCCCAAACTGCTCAACGTGCCGTGCAACCTCCTCTGCCACTTCCCTCGACACATCGCAGACCGCTACAATCTCAACCTTAGGAATATGACACCAGCGTGTCACTGCCATCCGTCCACGCACTCCCACACCCACAAAAGCCACCTTCAACAGTGGCATTGGCGGGAGAGCCAACGATAAGACATCATGCTGACCAGCTGCCCGAGCTGGAACAAAAGTTTCTAACGGACACACCGCCGACATCATTTCCATTGCTATTGTGCTTATATTACTGTGCAAATATACAAAAAAATGAGTGATTATAGCTTACCACCAATACCCTTAAACTTCTCTATGAAGGCCGATATCTTTTGGAAGACACTTTGTTTCTTCGTAAGATACTGCGGATTGAGTGGACTCATCTTAGGAAGGATAGCATTCAAGTCGGTACCATTATCACTGGCATATTCATGCTTCAACGACGTTTGTATATAACGTTTCGCAGCTTCTTCGTTTAGTTTCTCTTCAACGATTAAATCTGCAGCCTCCTCCTTTTGTTTCTTTTGCGCATACACAAAGAAAGCAGAAATTATACCAGACTTATCTTGAATAGGCTCTAAATCTGTTTCATGAATAAAGTCTACAATAAGCCCCTCTTTGGCTCTATTACCAATGCTCGACCTAATAATTCGACGCACCTCATCAACCAGCGACTCTTTATCCTTTGTTTTCTTATTATGTTCAAACACGAGTTCAAGAATATAATCAAGGTCGATTTCCTGTGATTTAAGCAAATCTATCTCAAATACAACATCATCCCAGTCTATCTTTGACTCCTCAGGAGCTTTCCCTTCTTTTTCTCTTCTAAACCAATCACGGATATCGTTGTAAGTTGAACGATAGTCTTGTACTGCGCGGTCTTGCAAGACATCAGTCTTCAACATTTCTGTTACGTCCTCATCTGTCAAGAAGTGTGAGTCTCTAAAAGCAGCAAGCTCATCTGGATTATTCTTATCAATCGTCTGTAACTCTTTGAGATTCGTAAACTCATCATAGTTTTGCAGGATATTTTCAACCTTCAAGTACTCACCGAAAATCTTAACAAAAGCTTTCTTATCTGCCTCTGTCACAATCTCATCAGGCTGTGGGAACTGTGCTTTCAGTTCCTTTACAATGTCTATATAGCCTTTGCGCGCATCACCCGTTGCAATATCTGTGAAGCCTTTAAGATATTCCTCATAACTCTTCTCAAGCACTACATTCTTTGTATTCTTATCACCAAACAGTGTGATTGCATCTACTGTTGCTTGTTCCAAGTCACGGAATGTAACAATATTACCGAATGTCTTCGTAGCATCATAGATACGATTGGTACGTGAGAAAGCCTGCATCAGACCGTGATAGCGGAGGTTCTTATCTACAAACAGGGTGTTAAGCATTGGTGCATCAAAACCTGTGAGGAACATTCCTACCACAATAACGAGGTCAATATCTTGATTCTTCACTCGCTTTGCCAAGTCACGATAGTAGTTTTGGAACTCCTTACTATCTACGCCAAAGCTTGTTCTGAACATTGCATTGTAATCGTTGATTGCTTTTGCCAGAAACTCTTTTGCACTACTATCCATTGCTGATGGTTCAAAGCTTTCGTCTTGAATATCACCAACAGCATTCTGCTCTTCATTAGCCGCATACGAGAATATCGTGGCTATCTTCAGCTTTTTCTCATCATCCTTTTGCAAGTTATTGAGTTCCTCATAATAGAGTTTAGCTGCCTCCACACTATTCACGGCAAACATCGCATTAAAACCTTTCTGTCCTCCTTGGTTTCTATGCGTCTTTAATTTGAAGTTCTTCAAGATATATTGAGAGACCTCTTTAATACGATCAGGATGGAGCAAGAGTCGTTTGTTCTCTGCTGCCGTCAACTTGATTTCGTCAGTTTCCGTCTCTAAGGCCTTGAATTGTGGACGAACATCATTATAATCGACCTTAAACTTCAGTACTTTCTCATCTCGGATGGCATCCGTAATAACATACGAATGAAGTTCACGCCCAAACACGCTGGCTGTTGTATCTGCTCCCAAAGCGTTTTCAGGGAAGATAGGCGTACCCGTAAAGCCAAACTGATAATATCGCTTAAACTTTTTATGAAGATTCTTTTGTGCTTCACCAAACTGCGAACGGTGACATTCATCAAAGATAAAGACAACCTGCTGTTCGTAGACTGACAAGGCAGCCTCACTCTTCATCAAGTTATTCAGTTTCTGAATTGTCGTTACGATAATCTTATTATCGTCCTTGTCAATGTTTCGCTTTAGTCCCGCAGTACTGTCCGAACCGTTCACACTATCAGGAGAGAAACGCTGATATTCTTTCATCGTTTGGTAATCCAAGTCCTTACGGTCAACCACAAAGAACACTTTATCAATGAAGTCTAACTGTGTGGCGAGTCGAGCAGCCTTAAAACTGGTCAATGTCTTACCCGAACCTGTCGTATGCCAGATATATCCTCCTCCTTCTGGTTTACTCCATTGCTTTGCCTGATAAGAGCTTTTTACTTTCCATATCAGTCGTTCTGTTGCTGCAATCTGATAGGGTCGCATAATCAGTAAGGTGTCACTGGTATCAAAGACAGAATAGGTCAGCAACACCTGCAGCAGTGTATTCTTTTGGAAGAAGGTTGCCGTGAAGTCTTTTAAGTCCTTTATCAGCGTATTATCAGACTTAGCCCAATTCATTGTAAAGTCGAAACTATTTTTGTTTCGTTTCGTAGTATTGGCAAAGTAGCGTGTATCTGTTCCGTTAGAAATAACAAAGATTTGCAAGTACTTATACAGCGAACTCTCACTATTAAAGCTTTCCTTACTATATCGATGCACCTGATTAAATGCTTCACGGATAGCCACACCACGTTTCTTCAGTTCAACGTGTACCATTGGCAAGCCATTGACCAAGATGGTTACATCATATCGATTAGCTTGTGTTCCTGCCTGTTCAAACTGATTTATTACCTGTACTTTATTGCGAGCAATATTCTGCTTGTCTACCAAATAGATGTTTTGGATATGACCATCATCAAAGACAAAGTCATAGATATAATTGTCTTGAACCTTTCGTGTTTTGTCAACGATGTTATCGCTGGACTTATCTAAATATTCCTCAAGGAAACGCTTCCATTCAGCATCAGTAAAGGCAACGTTATTAAGCGTTTGTAGCTGCTTCCTAACGTTTGCCAACAATGCTTCGGGAGTAACAAGGTTAGGGAGATATTCATATCCCTGTCCCTGCAAATCCTTAATCAACTCGTGTTCGAGAGCAGCCTCACTTTGATAGCCAGCAGGCGGCTCGTTAATCAGAAAGTTCTTTGTGTAACTGTCAAGAACTATGAAGTTCTGCAGTTCAGCGATAGTGTTGTATTGGGTCATTGTTTTGATTGGTTTTTATTTTAGAGGGAGGATAGGATAGCTAGAGAGCCTAGGGAGTCTAGGATTACTAGGACAACTAGGATTACTAGGGCAGCTAGGATACCTAGAATCATTAGAACAGCTAAGAAGCCCCCTACCCATCCTTGCTTTTATCTTCCAGCAGCCTTTTGAGCCTTGCCACCTCAGCTTTCAAGGCTGCATTCTCCTCCTTGAGGGCTTGCATCATACGGTCTTGCTCCTTTCGATAGCCAGTGCGGGCTGCATACATACGCTCCTTAATACCTCCTTCTGTTACGAAGCGTTTCTGTAGGAAGTCAAGGTAACGGCACATCATCCTATCCGTGATATGGCACAGTGAAAGCGCAGTATTGCAAAACTCCTCAGCCGTCCATTTACTTACGAAAGGGGCATAGTCGGCATAGCTGTTATGCACTCGGCAGAACGTCAAGAGGGCATTGTAGCGTGGATGGGTGGTTTGCCAAACCGTTAGCCCACGGGTATGGAGATAGTCCTCATAGTCTTGTCGAAGTTCCTGCAAGCTACTACGTGCTACGTTAAGCAACTTTAGTTCCATTTCCGTTGAGGTCATACCGTCTTCCTTTCCCTCCACAATGTTTTGTTTTCCCGAGCGTGCCGCCTGAATCATTTGGTCAACAGTGCGGTCGCCATAGGTTGGCAGGAAGCGTTTGCAAAAGACGAAGGTCATTTGGTAGAGCGCATCGGCTTTTTGATAGAAGCGCAACGTCTTCCAGTCTGTGCCGCTACGCAGCACCTGCGGTTTGTGATTCTCCATAGGCATTATATTTCTTTTCTTTGTTTAGTCCACGCTCTTAATGTCTGAACGAGAGTAGCTGCTCCCGATAATATTCATATTGCTTTCTCCGAAGCTCTATTTCCTTTGGCAGTCCTTCTGATATCGAGTTCACCAAGATGTCGAACTTGTCAAGGATAGAAACAATGCGGTGTTGTTCGGAGAGAGAGGGGATGGGGATGGGGATTTTTGATAAATCATTAGCCGAGACATCAATAACTTTTGTACCTTTAGCATATTTTCTTTTATCACTTGCAAATCTATCTGTTAGTGTGTAATAAGCAAAATATTTCCCTATTATTTTATCTGAAGGCTTAAATATACAGGCATGCCCTCCTATCACAATAGACTCTTTTCCCATATATGCAACAGCTTTACATACATCTTCAATATTCTCACTTGTACTTGTTACTATTACATCTCCATAATCTACATGCTTTAATCTACTCGCAGTTTCAGGAGATACAAAAGATAATGTTTTATCTGTAGATGTCCCATAGTAGGTATAAATCTGACCATAATGTATACAGCCAACACCCGTCGAAGTAAAGTCTTTCTTTGGAAGACCACTTCCTCTAACAAATTCACCTAAGTTGCCCAACGCTATAATAGAAACATTATTTAACCTTTGCCCCCCCCTATTTAACATATCAAAAGATAACAACTGGTTACGATAATACTCATACTGCCGCTTGCGGCAGTCCAGTTCCGCTTCCAGTTCCGCTTCCAGCGTAGTAAACTTATCAAGAATACGAACTATTTCTTCTTGAACATAGAGTGGAGGAACAGGAATCCGAATATTTGCTATTTGGGAGATTTTTAATGATGGATAAGATTTGTCAGGAATTAAATCACATATATCTAATTGTGACAAGAAATAAAACAAATATCTTGATAATGCTTTATTCTCTTTCCTGTAAATTGTTGCTAAATGAGATGACACATAGCTGTCTATTGATAACATAACTCTATGATTCAATAAAGTTGACACTCCACTCTTTGGTAATAATATAGTTTCCTTCTTAAAAAGACGGAGTCCTTTTATACCTTTCTCATTTAACTTATCTTTTATTTGATAAAAATTTATAGAATGATGAACTTTTCCTACATCAGATGTCCTACAAAAAGGATATTCTCCACCTAAAAAAAATTCATCATGCTGTGGTGCAGAATTTCCAGATGAAATTTCAGCCACCTCCCCTAACTTCTTCCATTCCACTTCTGCCCCATCCAGCAGTCGTTCTAAAAACGGAAATATATGTTGTTCTTTATTCTTCATTATTGTTGTTGTTTAAGAGCGGAGAAGCTGCTCTGTGTCAGCCACATCAGTCTTGTAATATTTACCGTCGGCAGACTGCATTTTCAGTTGACTACAATTTGTAGCCAACTCACTGCCTTCTTTCTTAAGCCTTGTCTTTAAGACACTCCAGTACTTACGGGGGTTAGGGCTATCCGTGAGAATAGCCACAACATCTACAATAGAGAAATACCACCTCTCCTGCTCTGCATCCCAATGCGAACGTACCTGTCGGTTTTCAAATAGCTGAATGTTATTCATCGCTCCAACTCCTTTATTATCTCATCAATATCCGCACGCAAGCTATCAATCCGCTTAACGGTTTCAGCAACATCGGCATTGAGTTTATTGATGTCGATAACCTCTCGTTTGTCTTCCGCCTCAACGTATGAACTCACAGAAAGGTTATAATCGTTCTCGGCAATCTTTGCATTGTCTACGGACGTAGCAACATACTGCACCTCCTCTTTGTTTCCAAAGATATCTACAATACGTTTGATATGCTCAGGCAATAGAACATTGTTATTCGTTTCTTTCTTGAAGAAGTCTTCACCGCTGGCATCGATAAACTGAGTGGTAGCATCTGATTTATGCTTTGACAAAACAAGGATATTCACAGCTATGCTCGTACCATAAAACAGGTTGGAAGGTAGCGAGATAACCGTCTCAACAAAGTTGTTATCAACCAAATACTTCCTTATCTTCTGTTCCGCTCCACCACGATAGAAGATACCGGGGAAGCAAACAATGGCAGCACGACCACGAGCAGAGAGGTAGCTAAGGACGTGAAGCACAAATGCAAAGTCGGCTTTCGACTTAGGAGCCAACACACCAGCAGGAGCAAAACGGTCGTCATTAATCAACGTTGGGTCGTCACTACCCACCCAGTTGACAGAATAAGGAGGGTTAGACACAATGGCATCAAAAGGCTTTTGGTCGCCATATTGAGGATTGATAAGCGTATCGCCTAAACTAATATCAAACTTGTCATAATTGATGTTGTGCAGAAACATATTCATACGTGCCAAGTTATAGGTCGTATGATTGATTTCCTGCCCAAAGAATCCGTCCTCAATGACGTGGTCGTCAAACTGCTTCTTCGCTTGTAAGAGTAACGAACCCGACCCACAAGCAGGGTCGTAGATTTTGTTGACAGAGCTTTGCCCCAACATCGCAAGGCGTGCTATGAGGTTAGACACATTCTGAGGCGTAAAGAACTCACCACCAGACTTACCCGCATTAGCTGCATAATTAGAAATCAAAAACTCGTATGCATCGCCAAAAAGGTCAATTTCATTATCCTCAAACTTGCCAAAATCTAAGCTTTCTACGCCCTTGATGACCGCAGCCAAACGTCTGTTCTTCTCCTCAACCGTATTTCCTAATCGGTTGCTCGTTGTGTCGAAGTCAGCAAAGAGTCCTTTGATGTCATGCTCTGATGCATAGCCGTTAGCCGAACTTTCGATTGCACTAAAGATAGCAGCTAAGTCCGTATTCAGATTAGGATTTGTGTTAGCATTCTTAGCAACATTTACAAAGAGTTGACTGGGATAGATAAAATAGCCTTTCGTTCTGGTAGCATCGTCTTTTATCTCTGGAGTAATAACATCGTCGGAAAGGTTAGCATAGTCAACACTCTCGTCTCCCCCTTCGATGAAATTAGTAAAATTCTCACTGATAAAACGATAGAAAAGCGTTCCTAAAACAAACTGCTTAAAATCCCAACCGTCCACGGCACCACGCACCTCGTTGGCTATCTTCCATATCGTAGCTTGTAGTTCGTCTCTTTGTTTTATATTTGTCATTATTATAAATTAGGTTTTGTACTTGATTGATTTAATCTGCAAATATACTATTTTATGATGTGTTAAACGAAGAGAAAGGTGATTTTAACATGGGGAGCAACTGCTTTTCTAAGTAAAATTAGCGACTTCATTTGCAGAAAAACGCACTCATACGGCTGTGAAAAATACTTACATTATTTCCATGTCTACGCACTCAAAAAGGCCAAAAACGTGCTCAAAAAACTGCCTTTGTAAGTTGCAGAGAGTCAGGAGGTTGCACAACTGCGTTTCAAAAGGTGCTTAGTAAGGGTTCAAAAGGGCGTTAGTTGCATTGCAAAAGGGCATCTTTTGCAAGCCAATTGGGCGTTAATTGAAAGGCAAAAGAGCATCTTTTGATTTTCAACATTTGAAGTTTCTTTACAAAATATGGATATAACAAAGGGGATGCCCCCTGTGGTGCATCCCCTTTGTTTATGCTTATCGCTCTATTTACTCAGCCCCTCACCGCTGTGACTCTCATAGAATTGAAAGCGAAGAAACCAGCGAGGGCTGTTAAATGGAGAAGGAATGTTAGCGGATTAGTCGCTCAGACCGAAGAGTTCTTTATAACCAGGGTTTTGTGTTAGCTGCTTATTGAGCGCACGCTGACTGGTAGGAACCATGCTCAAGTAATAGGTGTCTAACCATCCGCCATGTGCAAGTGGACTCTCATAGGTGTAAATCCAACCGCTTCCAGCAGTGTTGTTCTCGGCAGAAGCCTTACCACTTCTCATGATTTCTTCATAGTCTACAAACTGACCTGAGTAGGCATTAGCCTTTGGTGCATAGATGTTATCGGTAGCTGTTGTCCACAAGCCACAAGGCTGACGGTTGACATAATAGGCTGCCTTTGCCCAACGACGGATATCATAGAAGGCAAAGCCCTCACCGAACAACTCAATCTGACGCTCACGGCGAATCTCCCACAACACTGGGTTTACGTTGTAGTTGCCGAACTTTCCGCCCTTACCAGTCCACCAAGGAGCATTGCCCTTATCACGATTAGGGTCGAAGCTATCGTTGATGTCAGCCACTGTCATGTGTGCAACACCAGCACGATCGCGCAGTTTGTTGATTGTCTTATCAGCCACAGCTTGGTCGAACTGCTGCAACTCCCATGCAGCCTCAGCATAGTTTAAGAGCACCTCCTCAATCTTGAAAATTGGTTTGTCAGCTGTACAGAAAGCCGATGAACCTGTTGAGAACTCCCACATATCGTAGTTCTTCCAGAAGTAGTAACCCGTCCGACAACGCATATATGGCACACGAGAGTCGGTTGTGAGGTTAGGACTCACTGGTGTAAGCGCAGCACCCCAGTTCTGTCCGGGACATCTCTTCATACCCTCACCGCCATAAGAACCACCACGCAAGCACTTCTCGTTAGCACCCATATAGTCGATATAGTAACGATACTTGGCAGCCTCATCAGCTGTAACGACATGTCCTTGGTTGTTATCACCCGCCTTCAAGAACTTCCAACTCTTAAAGGTGTTGACGTTATCAACAGCCCCTTTGTGAGGAGCTACAACGTAAGGAGGTTGGATATTCTGGTAAAGACGAGGGTCGCGATCAGCGAAGGTACCCCACATGTCTTTGCCTTTACCACCCTGATAGCCAGAGGTCGTATTACCAATCGGCATACCATTCTTCATCAAGAACATATCAACCGTGTACTGAGGAACGTCAGCACCATTGGCAGCAATATGCTCGAAGTCGTTATAACGATTCATCAACACATTGTTAACAAACTCCTTATAGAAGATAACTCCCGGTTTACCTTTTAGGCTCTCTGTGGTCCACATTTCGCCATATCCAGTAGCAGGTTGGTTTTGTTTGTCCTCGCCTTTATACAAAGTAGGATAAGCATCCATCAGTTCCTGCGAAACCGTTAGACACTTCCGCAGATAGGTTTCATAAGGCTCGTTGAGTCCATGATACTTTGCCCATGTACCTTCGCGGAGCAAGAAACGAGACAAAGCTGCCTTAACAACATTTGCATTCACCGTGTTATCACCATCGTTAAAATTACCAATATTTGCCGCAGCATACTCCAAACGCGCCACGATACTATCAGCCACTTCCGCACGAGGAGTACGTGGTCCGTAGCTTTCTGGCGAACTCTCGTCAAGCACTTTGTTTACCCAAGGCACATCACCAAAGCGGTCAATGAGTTCCATATACCAGTAAGCCGAGAAGAAATAAGCTACCGAACGCCAATGAGCAGCTTGTGCCTCTGTGAGCGCACCATCATTAAGATGACTCAACATAATGTTCACTCGACGGATATAAGAGAAGTCCCATCCTCCTCCATCGGCTGTTGCCGTAATGGTTTGATAGGCGTATGGGTTGCGAGCATTATCACGATGGGTCACCAATCCACCATACCAATCGCCATAGAATTGCGCATTCATATAGCTATTGTTAATACTGGTATGAATCGTAGTGTTCGTGAACATCTCGTAACAAGGGTTCATAAACGCCTTGAAGTTATCGTATTCCTTAAACGCATTCTCCTCAGTGAGGTCGGTCAAAGGATATTTCTCAAGAAAATTATCATTGCATGCCGTTAGCGTTGTTGCTGCAACACAGATGGCTGTTAATATCTTTTTCATAAGTACTTACTATGATTAGAATGTGATACTTGCACCTAAAGAGATAGTGCGGTAATATGGATAGCCCCATGAAATGCCGTTGCTCAAGGCGTTAGCAGTTGATGATGGTGCCGTACCTTCTGGGTCATAGCCCTTTGGCAGACTGCTGAATGTAGCGAGATTCTCGATACTTAGATAGAACTTAGCATCCTGTATGAAAGCTCTCTTCACCCATTCCTTAGGCAGGGTATAGGCAAGTGTGATATTCTTTATACGCATATAGGCTGCATTCTGCAGATACTTGTCGCTCACACGAGTGTTAGAACCCACGTTGTTACCTTGATCATAGATACGGAACAGCTTACTATCTGGATTCACAGGCACCATATAGTCGCTGCTTGTAGGGTCGTAGCTCTTAGCTCTCCAATAGTCGGTTTGATTAGCATAGAGTGCTTGGAACACAGCATCTCCTGCTCCTGCACCACCGAATGGGAACAGAGCTGGACCGCCAAGCCAGTAATCTCGCTTGCCTACACCTTGCAAAAGCACTTCCAAACTCCAACCTTTATAAGCCGCACCGAAGCTTATACCGTACTGATAACGTGCTGCATCATTACCGATAATCTTGCGATCACCAGGGTTGTCAACAGTGTTATCGCCTGAATTGATTACACCATCGGCACGCAAGTCTTTGAACTTCACGTCACCCGGCTGTGGATTATAACCATTGATTTTTACTACACCTTCTTTCAAAGTCCAAGTCTTGTGCTTCGCATCATCAGCATTAAAGTCGTTGATGGTGTAGTATCCATCCGTCTCATAACCCCATATTTCACCAATTTTTCTACCTACATAATAGTCAGAAAGCAGGCGTGACTCATTGTTGAACTTAGTGATTTCAGCCTGACTATCATAGATGTTAAAGCCTACATGATAGCTAAAGTCGCCAATTCTGTCGCGCCATGTCACGTTAAGTTCCCATCCTCTGTTCTTCATGTCAGCCACATTCTGCAGCGGAGCGGCTGTACCTACAACCTTAGGAATCTCTATACCAGCTGCCAACATACCCGTTGTACGACGGTCGAACCAGTCGAATGTAGCTGTAAGACGATTCTTAAAGGCATAGAGATCGAAGCCAATATTTAGCGTAGTCACCTTCTCCCACGTGAAGTTGCGGCTTACCAAACCCGGAGAAGTGATATAAGTTGTCTTTCCTTCAGCATCCAAAATGTAAGTACCATTGCTATGCAGACTCATTACAGGTGAGAACTGATAAGGGCTGATACGCTGATTACCCACAGAACCGTAGGATGCACGCACCTTAAAGTCGTCCAACCAACTGTGTGACCAGTTCATAAATGCCTCCTGACCTAAACGCCATCCCACACTCACTGATGGGAAGAAACCGAAGCGATGGCTCTTAGGGAACTTAGAAGAACCGTCATAACGACCGTTTAACTCAAGTAAATAGCGGTCCATGAAAGAATAGTTCAGACGTGCAAAGCCACTACGAATAGAATACTCAGAGTACTTATCATCAATGGTCTTCTCACCTGTTCCACCTGCAAACGATGGTACGGTAGGAACTGCCTGAGCAAGTACATTACCATAGAAGTAGCGATAGAACGACTTTTCTTGGTTGAAACCCGCCATTGCCTTGAATGAATGTGCACCCCAAGAATGGTCGTAATTAGTAAAAATATTCAACGCATTATACTTTGTTGTAGCGTCATACATACGATAGAAGTCCTGACCTTTCTCAGTTGAATACTTAGCAGCCAACTGCACATCAGCAAATCTAAATCTGTTAGAATAGAACTGATAGTGCTCATCAGTGCGGTTATAGGTGTACTCACCAGTAACGGTCCAACCCGGCAACAGCTTGAAGATAGAGCGCAAAGAGATGCGTGGTACAGACTGCTCACTAAAAGCAGAAGGTGCATTGGTCAACATATTCAGAGGTGTCTGCGATGGTAAATCATCTGAAATACCAAGGATATCACCAGGGATAAGACCTTCTGGATAATAGTTTATCAGTCGAGTAGAATAGAAACCACTCATGTTACCAACATTCTCAGGCGACTGTCGCACTGAATTGGTATAGGTAAGGGTTGCCTCTTGCGTAAACCATTTCTGCAAATCAGCTGAAACAAAGCCGCTGATTGTCTTACGTCTGAACATATCTTTATCTGTAACCAATGGTCCATTCTCACGGCTCAAGCTTCCTGAAACACGATAACGAATCTTGTCAGTTCCGCCAGAGATGGTCAGATTATGGTTGGTAATAGAACCTGTTGTAAGGATGTTCTTAGCCAAATTTTTCTCTGACAACCAGTAAACACGGCCATCAGTATCCTTGAAGATACCATCACCTACAGTTGCAACAGATGAAGGATCAGTCTGATACTTCTGCAAATAGTCACGCCACTTGCTCACATCACCATTACCAGCCCAATAAGAATTAGAGTAACCTGCCTCAAGATAAGCATCCAAATACTGCATCAAAGAAGCCTGCTCCAAATGGTTGAGCGACTGCTCCCATCCTAAACTAAAGTTATAGTTAGCTGTAAAACGGGCGTCATTCTTCGGATGTTTCAGTGTTACCAATATCACACCGCCTGCTGCACGCGCACCATAAATAGCCGAACTGGCAGCATCTTTCAATACCGTTACACTCTCGATATCTTCTGGGTTCAGTGTACTCAAGTCGCCTTCTACGTTGTCTATCAAGACTAACGGACCACCACCATTGATGGAAAGCGTACCACGTACGTTCAATGACTTAGAATAACCGGGTCCTGATCCACCACCGATGGTAAGACCGGGCATAGCTCCTTGCAGTGCTGCTGCTGCGTTCACCACGGGTCTATCACCCAAGACGTCGCTCATCTTCACTTGGGAAACAGAGCCAGTGAGGTTGGCTTTCTTTTGTAATCCGTAACCAACAACCACCACTTCGTCAATGGCTTTGACATTACTTTTCAGTGTTACAGCCATATTAGTAGCTGCTTTAAGCTCTGACTCGTCAAAGCCTACATAACGGAAAACCAGCGTAACACCAGTTGGCACCTGTATAGAGAAGTGTCCGTCGAGGTCGGTAATCGTTCCGTTTGACGTTCCTTTCTGCATAACAGTTGCACCCACGAGTGGTTCACCCTGACTGTCTTTAACAGAACCTGTGATTGTTGTTAACGTTTGCGCATCCACACACAGTGGGACAAGCAACAGCATGATGAGCAAAAGCCTGCCCATCGCTTTCATAGTTCGATGTAGATAAATGTTCATTTGTATAAATTTAGGTAAATTGTTTTCAGTTATCTATAGCTTCATTTTAGGTTGGCTATTCGCCATTATGTGCGTTCATATCGCCATCTCTGCGCCATGTCACACACATAGTAGTAGCCTTTTCAGGCCTTAACCCCGCTTCTGTTTAGTCGACTGCAACAACGTTCAAACTATTCCTTTACTTGTTGTGCGTTTAGGTTTATTCTTGCTTGCAGATGGGTTAGTAATTGTTTAGGGTTGTAAAGATATATAATTACAACAAATAAAAGGGGTATGCTTAACAATTATTAAGCATTTCAAGCCCTGCACTTCATTATATCTTACAAATGTAGTAGTGTTTTTATGGCATTATATTAGGCATAAGTTGTTTTCATACAGAGAATATATTACAAGGGATTTGGTACTCCGCACCATTGGTGCTAAGTATCCACACCAAACGTGCTAAGCATCCGCACCACATGTGCGGAGCATCAACACATCAATAGAAAAGAGTAAGAGCAAGGCTTAATCAGATATTATTAGATACGAATGGCAGGGGTTTGTGGGAGTTATTGACCGATCAATATTATTTTATTGTAGCCCTATTCCTGCACTGACTACCCTACCCTGCTTGTCGGTCTTGATAGTAAGGGGATAAATGCTGCGGCAACCTGACTTGCGGTAAACGGCATAGGAGGTGTTTGGTCGTAAGGGGAGGCGACGAAGAGACAAGGTATCGCCATGTGAAACAACATTACAACAAGTGGGAAGGTTGTTGATTTCAAGGACAGATGGGTTGTAACTATCATACCAAAAGGCGTGTACATCCTTATTATAAATGATAAAGAACTCATCTGCTGCATCTTCCCCGATAAAGTATAAGCTACCACCACAGACACAACCTTGCTTCACAACGAAGGCTTGTTTATCTATGTCTAAAGTAAGACCTTCGCCATCAGAACAGCCACGTAGGAATACTAAGATGAATTCTATCATCAACGTTGAAAGGAACACTGCGATAAAAAGTGTTTTATTCCTCGTTTTCAATACTCCTTTTTTCATGATCAAAAACTTTGTTCGTAGTAAGAATCTTATAAACAAAAGAGTCAATGTAAACAGCAGTGTGCTTACATTGACTTATCGTTAGAGGATATCAATATTCTGTTTTATCCGTCTTTGCTGTCCATTGCTTAAAGACTTCTAAGGCTTCATTGCGCAAAAGGATTTCTGATGGCTTCTTACGATATTGCGGTTGTACGGCTATCTCCTGATAGATGAAATCGTCATCAAAACCAATGTCGGCAGCATCTTTGCGGTCGTTGGCATAGTAGATTTTATCGAGGTGTGCCCAATAGATAGCGCCAAAGCACATCGGACAAGGTTCGCAGGAGGTATAGATTTCGCAACCACTGAGGTCAAAAGTATTCAATTTCTGACACGCTTTGCGGATAGTTGACACTTCCGCATGCGCTGTTGGGTCGTTGTAAATTGTCACACCATTGCTTCCTTCGGCAATAATTTCACCATTACGGGCAATGACAGCACCAAATGGACCGCCCCCATTTCGTACACTGTCAGCAGAGAGTTCGATAGCTCTCCGCATTAATTCTTCTTTCGTCATTTCGGTTGTATTTTGTTAGTTCTTTTCGTCTTGTTCACGTATCTGTTTGTAGATGCGGTCAAACACCTTTCGCAACTCCGTCTCACTATCAATCGTCTTGCGGATTGTTTCAAGATTCTTGGCATTCGGTGAGCCGGGAATCCATAGTTTCAGATAGCCAGAACGACCATATTTCTCTTTCATGTGGTCGCGGAAACGTTGCCACATCTGTTCATCATTCTTCTCTGGATAGTTCTCAATACCAAAGAGAATGGCACGTGAGAAGACGACTTCTGGCTCAAGATCACGGTCAGCCTCAGCAACAATCTTACCATAAATGCTACGTGGTACACGTGAACTACTTGCCCGATGGTCTTCAACTGCTTCCTTCATAATCTTCAACTGCTCGGCTGAAAACCATTTTCGGAGTCGTGCATCGGCAATGAGAATCTTACCACTGGTGATATGATGAATGGCTCGTGGTCCTGCCATACCAAGGTCGTGATAGGCGGCAATGACATATACCATATTCACATCGGCACCCGTTACGGCTGCCAAAGCAAGTGAACTCTTGATGACACGCTGCACGTGTCCGAGTCCATGGCTCTTTCCAAAGTCATTATAGCGTGGGAGTATCTGTCGCTCCACAAAGCTCATTATTTCGAGGTTGGGCTGGGACATAGGGATTGGGTGAGGGGTGATGAATGTTGGGTGTTGATGAAATGAGATATTGGGTGAGGGGTGTTGGATGTTGGGTGAGGGGATTTAAAAGTGGGTTTATAAACCAACTAATGCAATCGTGGTTGCTATACCATAGATTAGCATGTTCCGAGCAGTTTGTGCCAAGATCAGATTTAAATCCTTACCTTTCTTTATCCTCCTCATCTGCATGGCTGTCTTGTAATGTAAAATATTATAAGGTGCAAAGATGATGACCAAGAGAATAAAGGTAAGAAGGTTATGCCTATCTTCTAAAGAGAGAAGGAAAGATAACTGAATATATGCCATAAGCCCCAAAGCTAAATAGAGTTTTTCTGCCTTTTTCTCGCCTATTCTCACAATGAGGGTTATCTTTCCGTCACGTTTATCATTCTCTCTATCACGATAGTTGTTGACAACAAGCAGAGTGTCTATCACCAAACCGCAGATAACACCCGACATAATTACGTCAAAGCACAGGGCTTGAGAATGGTCAGGAAGGATGACGTATGTGGTGAAAACGACTGGTACAATACCAAAGAAGACCAGTACCAAGACATCGCCTAAGCCAAGATAAGAGAAGTAAGTGGTGTAGAGGAAGGCAAAGAGAACGCAGGCAGCACCAACGAGTATCATTTCCCAACCACCAAAGAAGATGAGGGGAATACCAACAAGAGAAGCTAACAACGAAGTGATAACAAGTCCTATGCGCATGGCAGGGAGTGTTATCCAGCCTTCAGAACAAGCCCGCTTTGGACCTAAACGAGTGGCACGATCATCATTACCTTTCAAACAATCGAAGTAGTCATTGATGAAGTTGGAGTCTATCTGCATCAGAAAGGCAAAGAGGAAACAAAGAATGGCAGGGATAACCCGAAAGTTCTCCCCGCCACTTAGCTTCCAAGCCCAAGCAGTTCCTATCATTACAGGTACCATTGCACCTGTGAGCGTCTTTGGACGCGCAGCAAGTACCCATGCAAAAAGACTGTTGGTCTTTATCTTGTTATTCTCTGAAATCACGTATTCGTATGTCTAAACGATTAGTTAAAGAAGTTCCAGCTAATACCAAACTGCAATACACGCTGGTTCAATGGATAGTGAGGCGTATAGAAATACTTACCGCCTGCACCACTATTCACATGCGTGAACATTATGAAGAAGCGAGTATGCTGCAACTGGAAGTTAGCATAAGCATTCAGATGTGGATAGTTGCCAATCTTTGTACGGCTCGCATCAGTTTCTTGTATACCAAAAGCACCGATTCCAGGTATGTACTCTGGCGCATAATAACTTGTGAAGTAACGACCGTCAACACCAAGGTCAACATCCAACACACGTGCTATCTTGAATCGTATAAACAGATTACTATAAGCATTGAATGTCGGTACTGGGAGTATATCTTCCTTACTTGACTTCTGCAATGTCAGCACGTTCTGCCAGTTTAAGATACCCAAACGGAAGTCCTGTTGTAGCTGTAACGTCAGCAAGTTGATAGGACTGCTGGACTGACGAACATTCAAGTTATTATGCTGCACGAGGTAGTTATCACCGCTTTGGATGCGGTCGTTCTGTATTCCAAAGTAGGTATAGTTCTTGAGAACATCATAGCCTACGCGCAACTTAGTACGTGTCTTCTTCAAAGAGAACTCACCCAAGATGCGAGAATGTATCTCTTGATTGAGGTTATTGTCCCACATATAATGCTTACCAAAGTACTGACCCATATAGAATGATGGGACAGAACGATGGAAGAAAGCTGTTGCAGCGAGTTGAACAGTGTCACCCAAAAGAGGGAAACCGAGGTCGGCATGACCATCAACGTGGACCTGTCCTGCCCTACTACCAGCCAACCAAGCCTCAGCACTAATATCATAATGGAACGTCTTACCCAGTGTCTTCAACAGCTGACCACCGACAGAAATATCATGTTGGTTCCATGTCTTATCCCCATTATAGAATGCTATCGCAGAGCCACTTGGTGTTATCATTGAAGGAAGAGCATAATGTCGCAACTCATAGGAAAGGAAAGCTTTCAACCCAGCCTTCGCCCATTTGTTGAATCCCTCAAGCAAAGCGACAGCAAAGGTATTCTTCAATGACCAGTGTTTTGTCGTATCATAAATCGTATCATTGGCTGCAGTACCATAGTTAAAGTAGTTCTGTGCATAGAAATCAGTTGGAGTATCGTACGCTTGATAGATACGACGGTAATTATCAAAACGTGCTGTATGAATAAAACTTGTCACAGGAACATACTCTTCTTTCATCCATTTCTGAGTGGAATCCTTAGCCAAGGCATCCTGTTTCTTGAGGTTTGCCATCTGAGTAGAGTCCTCCAAATTAACTGTCATACGCTCATTGGCATTAGTATTCTCCGCTGTTGTCTTCACTTGTGACGCATCACCAGCAATGACAGCATCGTCAGGTCGACCTGCAGAACGTTTCTCCTTATCGTAAGCCTCCTCATCAAACTTCTCGCCCTTTGCCTTTGCACGACGACGAGCCTTCTCTTTATCTTGTTGTGCTTCTTGTGCTTTCTGAGATTTAAGTGCAAACTGCTTTGCCTTAATCTCCTCTTCGGTCATCGGCACTTTACGGAAGAATCCGAGGCTATAACGGTGGTTGAAGAACACATGTTGATTGTCGTTTCTATTCCAATTCTGCTTCAAAATGGTAGGAATCTCTTCTTCGCTATAACTATCGCGGAACGATTCTGGATGCGTGATATAGGCATCATTGGCAATACCACCATTCTCTGCAACCTTCTGATGATTCAAAGAAAGGAGCAAATGTGCCTGATAGCGTTCACCTAAATAGCTTCCCCACATTGAGTAGTTGAAGTGAGAAGCACTCTGACTACTATAATATCCACGTCCGTATAGGTAATCAAACTTAAAGCCAAAACCCCACTCCTTACCTGCATTCACCGCAAAGAGTGCCTTAAATCGGTCTTCTCCGTTGTTTCTGTTACCAGCGGTATTATAAGAGAGAACCGTGATAGGCGAAAGAGTTGAGGTGAACTGGAACTCATTTGGCTGTACGATAAACATATCATAGGGGTCGAGGAAGAAGAATTCTGACATGGTAGGACGGTCAATAAAGATACGATTCTGACGTGGAGAACCCAAGTTTCCTAAGGTGTTATACTCCCCTCGCTTTCCATAAGTGAGGTTAGAATTCATATACATATACGACAACGTATCGGGAACAGCAGGCTTGCGATCACCGAAACGTTCATCAATGGTCCACACCTTCAACCCACGTGGTATCTCCTTGTGCTCACTTTGTATAGAATCCGAACGTCCTGCGTTACGATTGTTTCTATAACCATCAGCCGTGAAAGTACCATCATCATACGGAGTGGTATCGTCTGTCTGTGCCATAGCAGCATTAGCCACTAACACAAAAAGGGCAAATAAGAAAGTAAGTTTCTTCATTTAACGAATAAAACGGAGTACACTTTCGACCATCTTAAAGACCATCGAAACAAGAATAATAATTGTACCAGTCGTAGTGTTATCGGTTAAGAAATAAACAATCACACCAACAAGCGCACCTAACATAAAAATAATGTTAAGCCATTGGCGGATAGGCAAGAACCTATCTTCTGTCTCACGTTTATTACGACGACGTTCTGGACGACGTGCCGTACTATTCTGTATTTCCATTTTCTCTTCTTTGTTGTATTAAAAGTGTTTGTCAGCAGCTTTGTTTTAACGCATTATTTAACGCATTGCAATAGGCAACGACCATACGAACATTAGGTCATTCTCCCTATTTATCACCACTGACACACCAAAAAAATATCTTTTCTTTGTCTTACTTCAAGGCCTGCGCGAAGCCTTCAAAGATACTATTCTTACGATCAACCGTTGCACGACGGAACTTACCAGATACTGGCAAGAGACGAGTCTGCTTCTTGTTCACTGCATACTTATCGGTAATCCACTGCTCTGCCGATAGGTCAGAAACATTGCCTTGAACATCATAACGATAAGTCAAACGGTTCATTGTCAATGTTGCCTGTCCATCACTACAAGTAGCCTGAAGAACATAATTAAACTGAGTATAGTCCAATGAAAGGAACGAAGATGAGAAAATCAACTTCTCACGCACCGTTGCCACAATGCTATGCTCACCCTTGTTCACCAAAGCAACCTTACTACCACTCAACTGATTGTCGCCCTGCGTGAGTTCTGTAAGATAAGCAAACGCCTTGTCATAGAGTTCGTCAGCTGTTGCTCCGGGTACATTGAATGTTTCAGTCCACGCCACCTGACCATTCACCTCTGGAATAATACCCTTCTGAAGATAAGGGTCCTTGTTTGCTTTACTATCCGCACTCACATTCTTATTGGCACGTGCTGCAGCAGTAGCTGGCGTTGCTGGAACAACCCACGCATCTGAAGAAGTATTGCTAACAGTCTTTGTAGTGATTGGTGCAGCTTTTGTCACTGGTGCAGCCGTAGCCGTCTCTGCCTTATTAGCAGCCTCACTAAGTGCCGCAGCCTCACGCGACAATCGCTCAGCCTCAGCCTTCATGTCAGCAATTTTCTTTTCTATATCCTTTGCTTTCGCCTTATCCTCAGCTTCTTTCTTGGCTCTTGCTTCAGCCTCAGCCTTCGCTTTTGCAGCGTTTGCCTTCGCCTGTTCCAAAGCAGCCTTAGCCTCCTCTAACTGGCGTTGTGCCTGCTCTAACTTCTGTTCTGGAGTCAGCGTAGTCTGTGCCGCAGCCATCATTGGAAGGCACAAAAACAAGAATATCAAACATTTCTTCATAAGTTCAAACTTTATCTAATGATAATTTAACAAGCAAAGATACAAAATATTGTTTGCTTTATCGAACCTTTCAGTAAGTTTTTATCTTTTTTTATTGAGACAAGAATACTGATAATGCAGAATTCAAAATTCATAATTCATAATTATGATTACTTTCAGAGTTCACTATTCATAACTATGAGTACTATATTCAACGAAGAGTTGTCCTACTTTTTCACAACTTGCTTTTCGATATATGCTCTTTTAGCTTCTTAAAGACGCCCAATTGCCTTGCAAAAGATGCCCTTTTGAAACCTTACTAACGCCCTTTTGAAGTCCAAGTAAGCACCTTTTGAAAAGCAGTTTTATAACCTACTGATTTACTGTCGATTGCAAACCTACTTTTTATTCATATTTTTCACCTATATCAGAAGTCCATTACCTAAAATATTGTAATGAATTTTCGAACCATCAGCAACGATATCAAGACACAAACCAAACGAACTAAACCTACATTTTTCACCCTCCTCTTACCCTCTTTTTACATTTTACATCTGGGGTATCACGCATTTCACTCCCCTCCCTATGGGGGAGGGGTCGGGGGAGGGGCTGGTTGGTTTCGTTGGGCTGGTTTCGTTGGGCTGGTTGGTTGGGGTTGTTTGCTTGTTTATTTCCCCTCCAACTCCTTCTGCAAACGTATTATCTCATCACGATACTGCGCTGCCTGAAGGAAGTCAAGGTCTTTTGCAGCCTGCTTCATAAGGATAGTTGTATTGGCAATACTCTTCTCCAATTGTGCCTTACTCATCTTCGCAACAATCGGGTCAGCAGCAAAGAGAACACCATTATTTGGTTCAACGTATGCCTGTCCGACATTCCGATTGATAGAAACTGTCTGTGCGGTGAGATTCGAATCACCACCCACTGGCAGTGTACCCTTAATTGCTTTGACAATCTGTGTCGGAGTAATATTGTTTTTCTCGTTGTATTTCAACTGTTTCGTACGTCTTCGCATCGTCTCATCGATGGTCTTCTGCATACTCTCCGTGATGTTATCGGCATACATAATCACCTTTCCGTTCACGTTACGAGCTGCACGTCCTGCCGTCTGTGTCAAACTTCTATGACTACGAAGGAAACCTTCTTTATCAGCATCGAGGATAGCAACCAAAGAAACCTCTGGCAAGTCCAATCCCTCACGCAAAAGATTGACACCCACAAGGACATCATAGATACCCGCACGGAGGTCGTTGATAATCTTGATACGGTCAAGACTGGCTACATCACTATGAATATAAGCCGTACGAATATCGTGATTCAGCAAGTATTCGGTCAACTCCTCTGCCATTCGCTTGGTCAGTGTCGTCACCAAAACACGCTCTTCTTTCTCTGCACGGATAACGATTTCGTTCATCAAGTCGTCAATCTGATTCTCCGATGGGCGCACCTCTATCTCTGGATCAAGCAAACCAGTAGGACGGATAAGCTGCTCAACTACAACACCTTCCGACTCAGCCAACTCAAAATCTGCTGGGGTAGCCGACACATAGATAATCTGATGTATCAAATCATGAAACTCCTCAAAACGAAGCGGACGGTTGTCAAAGGCTGCTGGAAGACGGAAACCATATTCCACAAGATTCTTTTTTCGGGCACGGTCGCCACCATACATCGCTGAAATCTGCGGTACACTCACATGGCTCTCATCAATCACCATCAGGTAATCTTCTGGGAAAAAGTCTAACAAACAGTAAGGACGCATTCCCGCCTCTCTACCATCGAAGTAGCGTGAATAGTTCTCAATACCAGAGCAATGACCGAGTTCCTTAATCATCTCAATATCATACTCCACACGTTCCTTAATTCGTTGCGCCTTAATATTGTCCCCTATCTCGGTGAAGAAATCAACCTGCTTCACCAAGTCATCTTGTATCTGACGAATGGCTCCTTCGGTCTGTTCCTTTGACGTAACAAAGAGATTGGCTGGATATATTTCGTAAGCGTCAAAGGTAGCAAGGCGATGGAAATCAACAGCATCCACCTCCTCGATAGAATCTATCTCATCATCCCACCACGTAATGCGCAGGACATTGTCGTTATAAGCCATCGCAATATCCACCGTATCGCCCTTCACACGGAAGTTTCCACGCTGTAATTCGATGTCATTACGCATATAAAGCGCATCAACCAAGCGTCTTAAAAAATCATTACGATCGATGACTTGACCCTTCTTAATGGAGATGACATTTTCCTTCATGGCTACTGGTGCTCCCATACCATAGATACACGAAACGGAAGACACAACAATAACATCCTTACGACCTGACAACAAAGAAGATACAGCCGACAAACGCAACTTATCAATCTCGTCATTAATCGCAAGATCTTTCTCAATATAGGTATCCGTCACAGGCATGTAAGCCTCTGGCTGATAATAGTCATAATAAGAGACATAATACTCCACGGCGTTATCAGGAAAGAAAGCCTTCATCTCCTCATAAAGCTGTGCTGCCAAAGTCTTGTTATGCGACAAGATAAGTGTCGGCTTATTGACATTTGCAATTACATTAGCAACAGTAAACGTCTTACCCGAACCCGTCACACCCAAGAGTACCTGACTCTTATCGCCACGCTCCAGTCCGTCTGTAAGTTCTCTGATTGCCTCTGGCTGGTCGCCCGTCGGTTTATATTTCGATGTTAATTTGAAATCCATTTTCTACACGTCAAGTGAATCAATCTTTGATTGCAAAGGTACAAAAAAGCACTGATAGTATATAATTAATAGTGATTTTTTGCTAAAAAAGCGGACCTCCTTTGCGTATTTATAGAATAATATGTAACTTTGCAGTTCAAAGTCAAATTATGAAGAAAAGAATTATCGTTGGCATTTGCGCTATTTTGCTATTGACAAGTTGCGCACACGAATATAATCAAGTCTACAAGACAACTAACAACGATTATAAATACGAATTTGCAAAGGAATGCTTTGCAAAGGGAAAGTATGGCTTTGCCGTTCCCCTTTTGCAAGACCTTGTGACAATCGAAAAAGGTACTGATAACGCACAGGAATGTCTCTATATGCTCGCAATGGCAGAGTATGGCTTGAAAGATTATCAAGCTGCTTCAGAAACATTCAAGAAGTATTACCAGACTTATCCACGTGGCCAGTATGCTGAAATGGCATCGTTCTATATCGGACAGAGCCTTTATGAAGGTACGCCAGAGCCACGTCTTGACCAGACTCCTACCGTTGCAGCCATCGCAGCTTTCCAAGAGTATTTGGACATCTTCCCAAATGGCAAGATGAAAGAAACTGCTCAGCAACGCCTCTTTGCTTTGCAGGATAAACTTGTCCGCAAGGAATATCTTAATGCAAAGTTGTACTATAATCTCGGCTCTTACTTTGGTAACTGCACCAGCGGTGGTAACAACTACGAGGCTTGTATCGTCACAGCACAGAATGCTTTGAATGATTATCCTTATAGCGACTTACGCGAGAGCTTCGCAATCCTCCTTATGAAGAGCAAGTTTGAATTGGCTCAAATGAGTGTTGAGGAAAAGAAAGTGCAACGCTTCCAAGATGCTGAAGACGAGTGCTACGGATTTATCAACGAGTACCCAGAGTCTAAGGAGCGCAAGACAGCTGAGGAATATATTAAGAAGTGTAAGCAATATACAAAAGATTAAAGAATAACAGACTTATAAAATATAGACAATTAGAATGGATTACAAGAAGTCAAAAGCACCGTCAAATACGGTAACCCGAGATGTTCAGGAACTTTGGAAAGATACTGGTAACATCTATGAGAGTGTTGCTATCATAGCAAAGAGAGCAAACCAAATCTCGGTTGAAATTAAGCAGGACTTGAGTAAGAAACTTGCTGAGTTTGCTTCTTATAACGATTCTCTTGACGAGGTATTCGAGAACCGTGAGCAGATTGAAATTAGCCGTTATTATGAGAAACTGCCAAAGCCAACTTTGTTAGCTACTCAGGAGTTCTTGGATGGCGACGTTTATTGGCGCGATCCTTCTAAGGATGCTCTGAATGAGGAAGAAGATTAAATTATGATACAAAGGAAACAAACTGTATTCTTGTTTCTCGCATTGCTTACTACCATTGCGTGTCTTTGTCTGCCTGTAGGTAGCTTTGAACCAAAGGGTATGGGTGCAGAGAGTATGTTGATGAATCTCTGGATAAGCGATGCAAATGGTGGTAAGGACTTTAATGTATGGGCATTGTTTGCTATTCTCTTAACAACCTGCCCAATTAACCTCTTCGCCATCTTCGACTACCATAACCGCAAGCGTCAGGCTCGTTTCTGTGCTTTCTCCATGCTGATGATTATTGGTTGGTACGTGGTTTATGGTGTGTTTAGCCAAGTGTTGATGACTGGTTTCAATTTCCACATTGAGTTTGCAGCCTGTCTTCCACTCGTAGCTTTCATCCTCTTGTGGCTTGCACGCCACTCTATCCTTGCTGATGAAGCCTTGGTAAGAGCAGCAGATAGAATTAGATAAAACAAAAGATTCCAATATAAAAGCGACAGCATTAAAGGTTATCCCTTGATGCTGTCGCTTTTTTTATTAGACTTATTAGCCTAATTGGGCTGATTAGCCTAATATCCTCACTAAAAAAGACAGGCAATCACCTGTCTTTACTTATCCTTAATCCTTTGGTATTAAGCCTTCAATATACTTACAGAGGATATTAATACCCTTTACATTATCGCCTCCCTGTGGGATAATCACATTTGCATAACGCTTGGTTGGCTCAATAAACTGCTCGTGCATTGGTTTCAACACTTCCAAATAGCGGTCTACAACCATTGATACAGTACGACCACGGTCTATCGTATCACGCTGGATATTGCGGATAAGGCGCTCATCAGAATCACAATCAACAAAGATCTTGAGATCCATCATCTCACGTAGACGTCTATTGCTCAATGCCATAATACCCTCAACGATGATTACAGGCTTTGGTTCTACGTGAATGGTCTCTGGCAAGCGATTGCTGAGAATATAACTATAAGTTGGCTGTTCAACAGCATTTCCCTCACGTAATTCATTCACCTGCTTAATCAACAGTTTCCAATCGAAGGCATCTGGATGATCAAAGTTGATTGCCTTGCGCTCTTCATCGGTAAGCCCTGTTGTGTCATTATAATAAGAATCCAATGGCACAACAGCCACATAATGAGGAGGAAGACTCTCTACGATTTTCTTCACTACGGTGGTCTTTCCTGAACCTGTTCCACCAGCTATTCCAATGATTGTTATTTTATCCTTCATCTTGGTTGTTTTTTATTATTCTTATTATTGGGCTTATTGCCCCAATTAGGCTTATTAGCCTAATTAGCCTAATATCCCTAAATCCCTAAACATCCTTTCGTAATACTCAGCCTTCTTCTCGACTTTCATCGGATAAGCACGACTACTACTTGGCTCACGGTAAAGGCGTAGTGTGCGATTCTCAAAGCTAAACTCTTTGTAATCACCCATCTTCATCTTACGCGCATCAATACCATAATGTTCTGTAAAGACCTTTGTTGCTAACTGACCTGCTGCCAATACAGCCTTACACTCTGGCAATGAACGAAGCATGCCATCAAGGTCAGCACGCTCAATGATTTCTAAGTCTTTATCAGACGCCGTACCTGTTGTACGATAGATACGCAAGGCAGTATCGAAGATAGCTATTCCCTTCTCTTTTAAGAACGGCTTGAGCAAATCAAGCTTATAGGTTTTCTTTTCCTCATCTACAAAATAGAACTTATCACCGAAAAAGATATGACCGAAGATGCGCCACATATCATTCGTGTAATTAGGATAATACCACTCCATACACCATCGCTTAGGAGCTGGTGGGAAAGTTCCTAACAGCAATAGCTTGGCATTGGATGGGAGCCATGGTTCAAAAGGATGAGTTTCTATTTCCATTGTTTTATTATCAAATTGGGCTTATTAGGCTTATTGGGCTAATAAGCCTAATAATCTTTACTGCTGCTTAGCAAAGTAAGTTACAACTGGTAAGTGATCAGAATAACCATCAAGCCACACACCACCAGCGGTAGTACGCTTAGTATTACCCTTATACTTACCTGACTCCTGGAAGAGATAATCGCGACGGAAGATTTGATTCTTCCAGAACTTCAACTCTGAGAAGTCTTTTTTACCATCCTTATTCAATAAGTTAGGAGTCATAATAATCTGATCGAAGAGATTCCACTTACCCTGATACTGCAAGGTTCCTGTTCCCTCCTTTACAAGGACATTATACCAAGGATTGTACATATCATCTGCTCCAACCTCATTGATTTCGCCCTTTGCAGACAGACACTCATACATACTCTTATTGGTTGGATCATCATTCATGTCACCCATTACAAGCACCTTCACCTTTGGATCGTCACGAAGAAGTGAGTCCTTCAATGCCTTTACCTGCTTACCACCTAACTCACGATAGTAAGAACCAGCACCACGACTTGGCAAATGGCATACAACAATAGTCACGTGTTCACCTGCCAATGTACCGCTTACTGTTAGAAAGCCACGCGTCGCATGAGTACTATCTTTAGGAAGATCATAAACATAAGGCACTAACTTTGTATCTCTTACCGTAAAGAGCTTTGGATTATAAATCAAAGCACAGTCAATGCCACGACGGTCAGGACCCTCAATGTGAACATACTTATAGCCACGTGCTGCCAACTCTGGCTGCGCTGTAAGGTCACGCATTGCGTGGTCGTTCTCAACCTCAGCCAAGCCAATTACCGCACAACCAACATTTGGAAGGACATCTGTACCCATTTCTGCCAACACCATTGCCATATTGTGCAACTTATGACTATACTTCATCTCGTTCCACTGATAACTTCCATTCGGTGTGAAATCGTGGTCGTTTTTTCCTTCATCATGTGTTGTATCAAACAAGTTCTCCACATTATAGAAGCCTATAGCGTAAACAGAAAACTTCTTCTGGGCAGATACTGACGTACCGAAAAGCACGGTACAGAAAAGAACTAATAGTAACTTTCTCATTATTTTTTATGTTGTTGTTTTTTATCTGAGCATCTAAACGAAGACATCTATTATTCTGGAAATCAGCAACAATACAAAAGCAAGAGTATAAACAG
>ERZ772956.163-NODE-163-length-55282-cov-5.748384_pt1 | contig 55282 bp, 64 predicted proteins | sample MGYA00580683_ERZ772956 | MGnify/ENA primary metagenome ERZ772956 (study PRJEB29015, sample SAMEA2738077) | human oral metagenome | biome: human oral; feature: human-associated habitat; material: saliva | place: China | collected 2212 ... | reverse complement strand
GCGCGTCAGCATTGCGATGGCGGTTCCCAGTGCCGCAGTGGCGAAGCATGTCGTGAGGAACCAGACCATCATGGGTGAGACCGGTGCACTCCACCACCACTCGATATGCTTGTTGAGGTCGAGTTCCCACCGTTCCTGAGCACCCTGCACGAATCGCAGCAGCAGCGTATGCAGGGTGATTGTCTGGCACAGCGATATGAAGACGGTGACCCAGACGGCCTGCGGAACTGTGAACCACGCCCCCTCATCCTGATCGACGGCCAGCATGAGGAAGAAGGTGGGCGCCAGCAGCGGGAAGATGTACCGGGCCTGATAGAGCTCGATGGTGTCCATGGCGCCGTTGGCGTAGAACAAGGCCGGAAGAAGGCACATCGACCCCACGAGGATCATCAAGGCGGTCCACTTGCGCCACCCCCCGCAGCGCAAGGAGATCGCCACGAAGGCACCGGCCGCCATAATGGTGAGCACGTAGGGGGCGCGAGCCCCCAGAGGAACATCGTGCCACCCCGGGGTCCATGTGTGCCCCCAGAATCCGCCCAGATATTTCGGTGCCGTCTCCAGCCCAACGAGGAGCTTCTCGAAGAACGGCTGCTTATCGGCGGATTTCGCAGGATCAGACGCCTCAAAAACCCTCAGGAAGTATGCGACCTTCGACACCTGGGACGAAGCCATAAAGGTGCCGACCCCGAGGAGGGCCACTCCGGCGAGGGCAGTCAGCCCTATCCATCCCCCTCGTTTCCACGGCACCACGAACAGCAGGGCGAGGCCGACGACGAGGAGGAAGAAGGCGGAGTCGTATCGGGACGTCAGACACATCACGGCGCCGATCACTGCACAGATCACCAGGGCGATACGCCGACGCCCCTTCTGCTGGGTGGCCATGTATGTCGCCGCGGAGTAGGCCAACAGCCCGGAGAGGGACCACGAGCTGGGATTGTTAGAGGCGATGAAATAAATGCCCATCGGCACCCAGGAAGCGGCGATCGCAGCCACGAATGGCCGCCTCAAGCGCTGTGGCGCAGCGAAGCCGACCACCCCCAGTAGCGCCACAGCGATGAGCACGTTGACGCCACGCATCACCAGGACCGAGGTCTGGACATCCTTGCCGACGAAGAGGTGATGAAAGTGGTAGTAGCCGACCGGGTAGGCCCCACTGGCATCAAAGCGTTTGGTCCACGCCATCTCCGAGTCGCTGAGCCCGAGGGCGCATTTCGCCGACTGTTCCGAGTGCAGAACGTAGCACTTCATGGAATCGTCCGACACCGCCACCGGGACCCGGGCCACCGGATCACCGTTCATGACACTGGTCTGGCAGTACTCCCCCGCTGGGCGGGGGCACCAGGTGCTCCCCAGGTGGAAGTCCTCATCGGGGGAGGACTCCACCGGCGAGGACACCGCCCACCCGAGTCCGGTCAGCAGCATGAGAACCAGGAGGAGCCCACCGACCAGTGCCGGACGTCGCGACGCTACCGCCCCGGCCTGCGAACGGTCCAGGGTCGGCAGTCGTAAGTACTTGGCGAGCTCACGTCTCATACTGATCTCCGACAGGAAACAGGGATAAGAAGGGGTGAGAGGGGGGCACCCCCGGCGCGCGAGGGGCGCTCCGCCGGGTTCTGTAGCTCGGGCTTTGCACCGCGCCAAAAGTTTTCGTCGAACGTTTGTTCGGTGATGAATGTCACATGCATATGGTGTGCTGAGAATCACATTGTGACATTAAACACTATGTGAGATTGCCCACTACACTGTGGGTTGCGCCTCATTGCGCGGCGGAACCCCCCGTCCTGCGGCCAGGTGCTAAACTTAGAACAGGCGTTCCTCTTAAGTGGAGTACACCGCTTAAGTCGAACACTCATTCGACAGGAGGTATTTTATGCGTAAAGCATCTGATGGTTGGGGGCCTTGCCCCCGGTGCCAAATGCCTACCTATCGTTATGGCGGTAACAACTCAGGGAAATTGTACTGTGACGACAACTGTCGTTTGGTGTACCAACGTATGCGAACATATCGCCGCCGTCGGGTGCGCATGTACAAGGCGATCGGTATCGAGAACCTGACCCCCCTACAGCTGCGCAGCTATAACGATTTCACTGCTTGGCTTGCCGAGCAGGATGAGATTATGAAGGCATGGAAAGAAAGGCCGCGTTTTGGCGAATCATAGGAAACGGACGGGCAGCTTCGAGAAAGATAATGTGCAGCTCGTCGAGTACACCCCCTCTCCACAACCTGAACTAGAGGACTTGGCTCCGGGTATCAAGTGGCACGCAGCGACGCATGGCATGTGGGAGCGATTAGTAGACTACCCCACCATGCAGTCCCTACCCGCTACAGCGTGGGACCACGTCATGATGCTGATTGCACTGCCGTACAACAACATCATTCAGGCGACCGCATCTGCAGGGCGGGCCTCAGCGCAGTTATACACCGCGTACCGTGACGGGTGCCGAGAGTACGGTTTGACGCCCCGCGCACTCAACGCCATGAAGATTGAGATGCTTACTAGCTCCGAGATGGAGAAGCGCCAGCTTAGCTCGAACCGCTCACCTGGAACAGGTCGCCCCGTCTCGGGCAAGTCCCCGTACAAGAGCTTGCGCCCCGGCGGAAACTACGACGATTCGGAGGACTAGGAGCCAATGGTCGTTGTTAATGACCCTCACCCGGTGAAGGCTGGATTCAAACCGGAGTATGAGGGGGATTTCCCCACGCTCGGGCACTACGTCTTGGACTGGATGATTGAGTACTTAGCCCGTCCGTCGATCGGGTACTTCCAACCGTTCCAGCCGACCCGTGAACAGGCTGAGATGATTCTTGAGTGGTACCGCCTCGACCCGATTACAGGTCGGCGCGTGTACTACCGTGGAGTGTTCCAGCGCAGTAAGGGTTGGGGTAAGGCGGAAGATTTATCGAACATAGTTCCTACGCCCCTGGGCTTGCGGTCGTTCGGCGACCTCCGAGTAGGAGACGAGGTGTACGGGGCCGACGGCAAGCCGACCCGCATTACCTACATCCACCCGGTGATTGTAGACTTCCCCGCCACGGTGTATCTGAGCGACGGGACGAAGGCACGGTTCCACCCGAACCATACGTTCGTGGTGTGGGTGCTGGACGAGAAGACGGAGAAGTACTCGCTGCAGGAACTTTCGCTGGCGCAGATGATGCAGGAAACGCTGATGCACCTGCCTGACCGCCGGTTTGCCAAACCTACCCCCCGCTTCGTCCTGCAGGACCCCCCGCAGAACGTGGCCGTCGGGGGTAAAGGTCGGCACATACGGGCCATTATCCCCAACTGTACCCCAACCGCCTTGCGGTGCATCACCGTTGAAGCGGACGACGGGCAGTACATCACCCACCCGTCAGGTTGGGTGACCCACAATAGCCCGTTCCTTGGGGCTATCGCTGCTGCAGAATCTCTGGCTGACGTGAGGTTCGACGGGTGGGATGCGAACGGCAAGCCGGTAGGCCGCCCGTGGAACCTAGAGCGCAAAGTGCAGATCGACATTATGGCCGTCTCGGAAGAGCAGACCCGCAACGCATTCGGGCCGCTTACGGACATGATGCGCACCGACGCCCTGTACGAAGACTACCCCGGCCTGGACGTGCTGGATACGAAAGTGTACCTGCCAGACGGAGGCGTCATTATGCCGCGAACAGCCGCGGCTAAGTCTCTTGAAGGTACTCCGTCGGTGTTCCAGATTCTAGACCAGACCGAATCCTTCACCCCGTCTAACCGTGGCGTTGAGCTGGGCCGCGTCGCGTTGAAGAACCAAATCAAGGTGAACGGGACCTTCATTGAAGCGCCGAACGCATTCGTCCCTGGTGAAGGGTCTTTCGCCGAGATGACGTATGAGGCATGGAAACGCCAGGAAGCAGGGGAGACGTTCTCGAAAGGCATTCTCTACGATACTCGGGACTGGGGAGACGTAGACCCAACAAACCCTGACGATGTGCGCGAGGGTCTGATGTACGCCTACGGGGACTCAGCAAACCTGCCGGACGGGTGCAGGATACACACCCCGCCCTGCGGCGTGGGCGATTCTCCGTTCCCTCGCGGGTGGGTGGACATTGACTCCATCCTCTCAGGTGTGTACGACCCGACCTTGACCCTCTCTGACTCAGTACGATTCTTCGGCAACCGCGCTCACGCTGCTGCAGATGCGTTCATGTCGAAGGATGTATGGGACGCGGCCCGCTGGGACGAGGACGACTTTACCCCCGTCTCGAAGCGCGACCCGATCGTCTTCGGATTCGACGGTTCGTGGGGCCGCAGCAACGGCATTACCGATGCTACCGCGATGGTTGCTATGCGTATCTCGGACGGCCTGACGTGGGAGGTCGGCATATGGGAACAACCCGACACGGAGGACGGGGTTTCGTGGGTGCCGCCCCGTGAGGAGATTATTGCTGCGGGCGACCATCTCATAGAGAACTTCACCGTCTCGCACGCGCTCTGCGACCCGGCGGGGTGGGAGAACGTGGTGGAGCATTGGAGCGGGAAAATTGCGGAAGCGCGCAACAAACGTGAGCGACGTAAGCTCAAGCCTAAGAGCATTGCGTGGCGCACAAACCAGCTCCGTTCGGTAGCCGATGCTACCCAAGCGCTGCGCGTAGCTATCCACGAGCAAGAGATTCACCACTACAACTCTCCGGCGCTCTCCCGTCACGTACTCAACGCGACCTTGCGGGATACCAAATCCGGTAGGATTATGTACAAGGAAAGCCCTTCGTCGTGGCGTAAAATCGACGGCGCATACGCACTCATGCTTGCGAATCGTGCCCGTCTTGACGTGCTGGCGGAGCAAGCAACGAATAAGAAGCCACGTATGTCTGCCGCCCCAACGCGACTGCGATAGAAAGGAACCTTCTACATGACCGAAATTCAGCCCGGCTCGGATGAGTGGTTTGCTGCTGTACTAGTGCGGCGACTCCAGGAACGTCTGCCGCACGTTCAGGCAATGCGCAACTGGTACGTGGGCGATGCACCGTTCCCATACCCTGATGACCCGGACGCCAATAAGAAGGAAGTCGCCGAGTCTTGGAGGGCTTTGCAGGAAGCGGCACGTATGAACGTGGCTTCCGTCCTGGTGGACGCACGTGTGCCGCGTATGCGCGTGAACGGCGTTCAGCTGATCGACGATGGTTCGGATAGCGCAGACGAGAAAATTGCTTCGTTCATACAGCGCTCGAACTTCCGCTCCAAGGCGTCTGATGCATTCCGCGACGCGCTCATCTGTGGCGCTGGGTACTTGGTGCTGACCGAAGACGGGCTGATGAACTCATCTCCCGAGACGACGATTTGCCAGCGTGACGCCCACGGCAAGGTCATTGCGGCGCTGAGCGTGTGGGTGGATATTGAGAAGAACGAGAAGGTAGTGAACCTTGCCCGTCCGGGGTACTCGCGTCGTATGCGTAAGAAACTTTCCACTACAACTACTTCTCCGAACAACATCCCAGAGTTGAATATCGCCTCATTGTCTCTCAGTGCTAAGGGTTGGGAGTGGGACGAGAAGATTGACACTGGTCTTGACGACGTGCCGGTGTACGAGTTCGCCCTCGATTCGGGGATTATCAGCAAGTACTTGCCCACACTCAAGCGTATCAACCATACCCTGTTGCAGTGCGGCATTCTGGTTGCGACTCAGGCGTTCAAGCAGCGCGGTATTATCGGTGCCCCTACCTACGACGAAGACGGCAATGAGATTCAGTACGCACCCGACATGTTCAAGCTCTCCCCCGGCGCGCTGTGGATGCTGGGCGAGGGGACGCAGATGTGGGAGTCTGGCGCGGTAGATATTACCCCCGTCCGGTTGCTGGTGAAGGACAGTATCGAAGAGCTGGCGATAGAGTCGAAGACTCCGCTGTTCCTGAACACCCCCGACGGCGCGTCCGGTTCTGCCGAAGGTTCGGCAACTCAGCGCGAGGGGTTGGCATTCGACATTGAACATATCGAAGATATGTTCACAGCCTCGCTGCAGCAGCTCTTCGCTGACGCAATGCAGATTGAGGGCGAGGAAGACCGGGCCGAAGCGTCGCGCCTCATGATTGACTGGGTGAACCCCCGCCGTGCCTCTGCAGCGGAGCGTGCTACCGCCGTCCAGATAGCCACCTCGGCAGGCGTGCCTCTCACCGTGGCGTTGCGTAAGTTCGGCGGCTTCTCCGCTGATGAGGTCGCAGAGGTCTCTGAGGCCGAGGGCTTCGGGGCACTGCGCGATTTGGTGGTGCAGAATGCCACCTCCGGCCTGGCTAACCAGCGGGAGAACTACAACCCGAACCATGAGCACGAGCAGCCCCACAGCTTCCGTGACGAGGGGTTGCGTAAGTTCAGCCCGAACAACCCGGAAGCGGGAGCCGAACCCGGCGTGGACGGGGCGTCCCCCTACGCAACCGGAAAGCTTCGGTCTCGCGCGGGAGGGGGCGAGTAGTCCGTGGCATTGCTTCGTGAACTGGCAGAGGCCAGGGCGCAACGCTCTGAGTCTCTGCTGGAAACGTTGGTGCAGTGGCTCTTCACGCTGTGGGGGGCTGCAGACTTTTCCGGCAGCGACGAGGAGGAGTTGATCGACGATACTGTTGAGGCGGTTCTCGATACGATGCTCCAGGCCCGACGGGACACGGACGACTACATGCGGGCCGTTTTCCAAGACCAGGGAATTGAATACCCGAAACGGAATATGCCGCCAGCTGCAAGTGAGATTTACCCCCGTCACGGCATCACCCCCGAAGAGGTGTGGTCTCGCCCGCTGCGTGAGTACCGTAACGCCCGTTCTAAAGGCGACTCGCACCAGCAAGCGCTCTTGAAGACGCAGAAACGGGTGCGACAGATAGCCGACTCGGAAATTAAACTGGCGCAGCGTGAACGAGAGGCGCGTACTTACGAACGGTCTGACCCTGACGAAGTGATAGGGTACCGGCGCATCATCCACCCGGAACTCTCGCGTACCGGGACCTGCGGCCTGTGCCTGGTAGCTGCCGACCGTATTTACTACGTGAAGCAGCTGTACCCGTTGCACGATAACTGCAAGTGCGAGACGCTGCCCATTACCAAGTCGCATGACCCCGGCTTGAAGCTGAACCGTGAAGACCTGGATTACATCTACGACATTGCAGGTTCGACAGGGAAGCAAGACCTCTCGAACACCCGCATTGTAGATTATGTGTCCGGCGAGACAGGGCCGCAGATAGCCCGTCGGGTGCAGCGCTCATACGACGGCATGACCCCCCGGAACCGCCGTCACGCCGTCAAGGGCGACCAAGCTAAAGAGCGCTCGGAAGTTCCCTCGGGCGGGTTGCAGTTCCGCCGGGCGAAGGACGAGATGTCTGCACTTCGGCGTCAGCGCTCTCGCCCCCGTCGTCGGAGGGTGAACGCGCTTGAGGATGCGCTGCGATACTGGAAGGGCCAGCAAGGGGAAGATGCTGCATAATGATTAGGGTTGTGACTGGCCCCCCGGCCAGCGGAAAGTCTACATATATCGCTGAACACTCCCGTGAGGGAGACATTACAATAGATTTAGATTTGGTTCTATCTTCTACAGGTGGGAACGATACCTTAGCGCGCCAACTGCGCTACGCGATGGAGGAGCACGCAAAGAACTATACAGGCGGGGACGTTTGGATAGCTCGAACACTGCCCGACCCAACAGACCGAACGGTCTTTGCGGATCGCATAGGCGCGGGTGAGGTTGTTGTGCTTAACGGGACAAGCCGCGAAAAGCTGCTGGAACGTTTGGCTCAACGCCCTGGAGGAGAAGAACACATAGAGGGCGTTGAACGATGGTTTGCGCTCAATGGCGAAACGCCGACCGAAACACAAACACCGGAAAGGTTATACGAAATGTCAGAAGTCACGGCCAACGTGTCCACCGCAGCCGAGATTCCGAACAAGGCAGCAAACGCCGAAATGGCAGCGCTGACTCAGGAACCGGCCACCACTCCCTCTGTCGAACAGCTGCAGCAGGAAATTGCTAAGCTCCAGGCCGAAGCGGACAAGTGGAAGGGGCACGCCCGTACCTGGGAAGACCGCGCCAAGGACAACGCTAAGGCGGAGTCCACCCCGGCCAGCGCGCCCGAAGGCAACGCAGAACTTGCAGCTCTTCGTGACGAGTTCTTGGCATACAAGCGGCAGAGCAACGAACGGCTGTTCTTAGCCGAGTTGAACAACGTTGCTGCTTCTCACCCTGGAGCCAACGTTGAGGCTATCGCTGCAGGTCTTGACCGTTCTCAGTTTATGGCTGCGGACGGTGGTGTAGACCGCCAGAAACTCAACGATTACTTCCAGGCGTTCGGAGTCGGAGCTTCTGCACAGCCCCCGGCGAGCGAGCCGACCCCTCGGGGTCTTCCGGCACAGTTCGCCAACCCTGCCTCAGGTAACGACGTAAAGTCTTCCGGCTCGCTAGAGGCTGGCCGCGACCGTATGCAGGAATACATGGAAAAGAATAAACGAGGAGTTTAGCCATGATTGGCCTCAAGCACTATAAGGCGAACCGCCGTTCCCCTCAGTGGCTTGCCAACGCCCCTGAGACTTACAATTCGCAGACCTACAAGCTCAAGACTTCGGACTTTGCGACTGCGTACACCTTCTACTCCGGCCTTCCGTCCGGCTACCCGCTTGTCTTTGAGGGCGAGGGCGCGGACAAGGTTGTGAAGCCCGCAACCGCAGGTGGCAAGATTGACGCCTTCCTGCTGTTCGATTTCGACTTCACCCCCGGCGAGTACGCTGTGTCCGTCGTTCTTGACGGTCAGATTGATAAGAACTACCTGCCGAAGATCGACGGTACCACTGAGGTTACTAAGCCCGCTGATACCGGCCACTTCATCTGGATTTAAGAGAGGATTGAAAAGTGAGCAACTACGTTGAATATGCTGGCGCAGCCCTCTCGACTAAGGAGCTGACCGGCGCAGCCCGTGCGTTCTACGAGGCTGCGATGCAAGCGGAGCTTGCCAAGAACTCCCTATCGGCGTTCTTCCCAGACACTCAGGTTGATTCTATCGACCTGCGCCTGGAGGACTTCGACTTCTCCCGCCCGGAGATTGCGAAGAACCGCGCTTGGGATGCTGAGCCGTTCCGTGGTTCCACCGCCAAGGCTGGTTTCCGCACCTTCCAGAACGTGCCGATTTCTCAGGCTGAGGTTCTGTCGGAGCTGGACCAGCTGCGCGCTCGTCTGTCGAACAACGACAAGATTCTGAACCTTGTGTACGGCTCCCTCACCCGTCAGGTGAATGCTGTTATCGATGCCCTGGAATACCAGCGCGGCCTGACCCTCACCAACGCTAAGTTCACCGCTACCACTCGCGGCGGCGTGAAGTTTGAGGATGAGTGGGGCCGTGCACCCGAGGCTAACCCGACCTCTGCGATTCAGTTCAACAACCCTGACGCAGATATTCTGGGCGAGCTTGAGAAGTTCTCGGACGCCTACAAGAAGCTCAACGGCTTCCGTCCCGGTACTATTCTGGTATCCCCGACCATCAAGCGCGCAATTGCACGCAACAAGCAGTTCACCGTGAACCTGAACAACGGCGGGTACATCCCCGGCAACACTGCTCAGGTAAACGCTGTTCTTGAGAACAACGAACTGCCCGCTCTGACTACCTATGAGCGTGATGTGAACGTCGGCGGCGTGCTGACCCCTGTTCTTGACCCCAAGAACATCTACCTGCTGCCCCCGTCGGCACAGGGTATTCTGGGCAACACCGTGTTCTCTCCGACTACTGCGTCTATGGAAGCCGGTTTCTCCCCCGCAGAACAGGCTGGCATTTACGCTGGTATCCACCAGCGCCCGACCGTCCCGTCCACCCGCGAGGTGGTTGTGGATGCGGTGGCTATGCCCGTCCTGTCCAACCCGAACTTCGCCTTCGTCTCGAAGGTGCTGCCGTAAACAACTAAAACGAGAGGTGTAGTTGAATGATTGCGAACGCTCCGGTATATGTACACAACGAACGCGGGCACTTAGTCTTCATCCCTGAGGGTGAGGAGATTCCCGAGTTCTGTGTGGAACAGATCGACCACCCCGACGTTCTGCCGTCTGAGGAGGAAGCGCCCCAGGGTGAATCCCCCGAAGAGGAGGAAGCGCCCCAGGGTGAATCCCCCGAAGAGGATAAGAAGCCCGTTAAGCGCAGCTCCCGCAGCTCCGCCAAGTCCTAGAGTGAAAGTGCCCCGCTATGCCATTGCCATTACAGCTGACTAAGGATGATGTGTACGCCCGTTTCGACGGCGACCCCATCACCCGCTCCGACGCTGCAATAGAGAGCGCGTTGAAAGACGCCCTCGTTCGCCTCAAGGGCGCGTGCCCGAAGGTGAAGGCAATGCTTAGCGGGGCTATTCCCGTCGATGAGGACTATCTAGACCTCATCAAAACTGTGGTCTTGGACGCTGCCATTCGCTACCTTCGAGACGACCGTTCCGGCCTCAAGTCGGAGGAAGAGTCCGCGTACAACTACGTGAAGGACTTGACCGCCGTGTCGTCGAACATCTGGTTCTTGGCGAACGAGCTTGAGTATCTAGGGTGCAAGAAGCGCGCTAAGATTGGGACTCTCGCCCTCGGCACTGACAGGCGAATGTTGGCCCCCGTCTCGAACGGCTGGGCACGTCCTGTACCTACCCCTCGCCGGGGGTGGTGAGGTGACATTATTCACTCACCCTAAGCACGTCGTCACCGTCTACCCTGCCATTTCTACGGTGGGGGAAGACGGTGGCGAAGTGCTGACATGGGGCGATCCGGTAGAGGTGAAGGGGAACATGCAGCCGTTGGCGAATGATAACCTGAACCGAACCGCCGCCGTCCGTGAGGAGTACTACGGAACGACCGTCTCCAATGCCTACAGGTTCTCATGCCGGGCGGGCGATTGGGTCTACCCGCTAAACTCCCTCGTCGTGTGGCGACCCAACCGATACCTGGCCCCGCAGAACCGAGACACGCCAGCGGGTAAGAACCCTGAGGCGGCGCAGGTGTTCTATGCGAACGCCCGTCACGTGGATTTCAGGATGTCGCCTCGGACTCAGCATACGGTGGTGGCACTAGCCCGTGGGAACGACGTACACAGGGAATTTTTAGATGGGAAAATCTAGGACTATCAACGGCATTGAGCTGTACTCGGACAACGCTCAGCACGCAGCCTCTATGATTTCGCGCCACGGCTGGTCTCTCGACCACGTGGCGCACGAGATCGAAGAGGACGCGAAGCGCTCCGCCATGCCGTACCGGAAGTCCACAACGGACTCGTATGTGGACCACTTCGGTGTGACAAAGCAACTGTACACCGGACGGCAGCGCGACCCGCAGCACCCGGTGTATGACCGTATCGTTTTCAACGACGACCCGGCGGCACACATTATCGAACTCGGTATTGTTCAGAACGTGTTGCAGTTCCGAGACGGGCGCGAGCAGCGGGTTACTGAGCTGCAGCGCGGGCACTTCTTCCTGGTAGGGGCTGCCGCAAAGGCGGTTTCCATATCGGGCGGGCGTCGCCCTGTCCCTGCACCTCGCCGCTCCGGCTGGGACGACCGTACCGCGAACGCGTATGTGGATACCACAGGTGCTTCCGGCGGGCGACACAGTACAGCGGCTCAGGCTGCGTCCGTCAGGAAGAAAGGGTAGTGCGTGAACCCGTCGAAATGGATTCAGACCGTCCTCTCCGAAGCCCTCCCGAAGCGTGTGTTCAAGGATGTATTGGTGAGTATGCCCGACTGGTGGGTGCAGCACCACATCACCTGGAACTCGGTTACGGGCGTGGACTGGGAAAACACTATGGACGATGTGCGAATCAACGTGCAGCTGCGCGTTGTAGCCCCGAACTCCGATAAGGCGTACTCGGTCTCCCGTCAAGCGATCAAGACACTGCGCGCTGCAGCTGATGCTTCCCGCGTAGTGGACAACGTTAAAATTAAAGCGTTCGATGTTATTCAACTCCCTGTCGAAAACTTCAAGCTCACGGCTGTAAAAGGCGTCATGGATGCTCAGGTGGACAGCATGGTTACCATGTCTTTTTACGAATCGTGGGGAGAAGATTAAAGAATCTACGTAGAAAGGCGCTAGTAACATGGCTGGACTTCACGCCAAATACGACGCAACTACCGTAGTTCCTGTGAACTACGGTACCGTGCTGGTCGGTAAAAAGCTCACCGCAGCTATTCCCGACGTTAGCAAAATCAACCTCAAGGACGCCGACACTTTCGGCACTGACTGGACCCCCGTCGGCCTGACCTCGAAGGAAACTCTTCCTGCGCTCTCGGTTGAGGGTGGCGAGACTAAGACCCTGGATACCTGGGAGCTTTCCTCGGTGGATGTGTCCACCACTGCTCAGGTGCTCAGCTTTAGCTTCTCCGTCGTGGGCCTGACGAAGGAAGCTCTACAGGCTGCCTACGGTGGCAATCTCAGCGACACTGTGAACAACACCTACGACGCCGCTAAGAAGCTACAGTGGATTAGCAGCGAGATTGTGACCGTCGAGGCTCCGGTGATTATCCTCGCTGGCGGTAGTGGTAAGCAGTTCGCTTACTTCATCCCGCGTGCGAAGCTCTCCGCTGACGGCTTCGGCGAGATTTCCGACGGCCAGCTCTACAGTATCAAGATGAAGGGTACCGCTCTGGCACCTTCGCCTGAGCAGTCCAAGGCCGGGTACAACCACCCGATCGGCTTTATCCACCCCGAGGCTAAGGGTCAGGCAGCAACCCCAGGCGGCGCCCCGGCAGGTCCCGGCGCTGGCCCGGTACCCTAAACCAAACCCCTGAATCGGGTATAATGATGGACGGTAGCAAACGCTACCGTCCATCTTTTTATGGAGGTTTATACCGTGGCAACCGCATCTAAATCCAAGGCCGCTAAGGCGGAGACTGCACCCACTAACGCTGTGGACGTGTTGGCGGACGACGACTTTGATTCGACCCCCGTCCAGGAACTCCCCGGATACCAGTACCTTCTTCCGATCGAGAAGCTGAGTTCGGAGCATTTCTTCATTGCCGCCTCTGCCATGCAGAAGATGCACATGGAGCTTGAGAAGGCAGACGGTGACGACGAATACGCGCTGCTGGGCATTGAAACGTCTGCCCGCGCCGTGCGCATCCTCACCTCTAAGTTCGTAGACCCTGAGAAATACAAGGAATGGCAGGAGTACGACGTTCTGCCTAACGCCAATGACATTATGGTCCTCGCTCTGCGCTACCTCACCGAAGTGGGAAAAGGCGGGGCGTCCTAGAATTTTTCAGGAAGCACCCGGACGCGGCGGCGGATTTCGTAGCACTGTACGGGATCGACCCGTACCTGGAGTATGGCCGCCGCGAGCCTACCCTCATCATTGCCCTCGTCGAGCGGCTGGGGTTTGAGGAGCGGAGCCTGTACAGGCACCGAAACGTAGGCAAGATAGCCGATGAATGGTTCGGCTACGACCGTCTAGAGATGGTCTTGAAGAATATCAGCGACCAGCTGCAGAGCTTCACGCTGATGTACCTCAGTGCTAATACGAAGAAGTCTTCGGACGTACCAGATTTCAAGGCTTACCCCTCACCATTTGAGAAGAAGCCGGACGCAGAGCTTTCTCTCGCCGATAAAATGGAACAGATGCTACTTGCGATGGGTCATGACCCGCAAGAGTACAATTTCCAAGGGTAAGTTTTTGAAAGGTTGTGTATCATGGCGCTCGGTTTTGAAGCCGGTAAAGTCTATGTTCGTGTCGTCCCCGATGCGTCAGACTTTAACGAGAAGCTTCGTCGCCCCCTTCGGCGTGCGAAGGAGGAAGCCGAGCGCCTGATGCATATCCAGGTGGTGCCGGAGTTGGACCGCACCGCCCTGAACCGCGTCAAGGCGCAGCTGCGCGGACTGGATGCGACCGCCCACGTCAAGGTGAAGGCGGATACTGACAAGCTCAAAGAAGAGCTGCGGAAAGCATCTGACGCTCCCGAGGTAAAAGTCGAGCCTGTGCTCGATGCGAAGAAACTCAAGGAGCGTATCAAGCACGCCACCCATGACGACGAACCCACCGTAAAGATTAAACCTGAGGTGGACAAATCTCTCTTCGACCAGCAGTTTAAGCAGCTCAACGATTCGTTGAAGTTCGACGGCAAGTCGATGAAGTTCAACCCGGAGTTTCTGACCCGTGCCCGTGAGGAGTGGGTGGGGACTTCTGAACGTATTCATGAACTGGTAGATAAGAACATTGACGACGTTCACCGTCTGCAGCGCGAGACGGGCGAGGCCCTGCGTAACGCTATCCGCGATTACGAGAACATGATTGCCCGCTCTCACGCGCCCCGAGGGCGTGGGGACGACTTCGACCATGAGGCCGAGAGCGTCCGTCGCGTGAATCAAGAGCTGGAGCGGCAGAACTCCCTCACCGGCAGGTTGCTCAACCTGAACCGGCGTCTCTCCCAAGACCGCACGTCGCGTTCGTGGGACCGCGCCAACACCCGGCATGTCGAAGACCAGGTGAAGGCCCTCGAAAACCTCAAGAAGAAGCTGGGCGAGATTGAGGGTGCCCAGAAACTCTTCAACCGCCGCTCCAACGCCTTGAAGGATTTGAAGTTCGACAACGGCGCGAAGAGCATGACGCGCTTCAAGTCCGAGATGGAGCGTGCGAACGATGCGCTACGCCGCCAGCAGCGCCTTCTAGAGAAGCTTGCCAATGAGCACCGCAACGCTGGCGGTGTTCTCATGGCCCGTAAGTTCGCTGAACAGGCTGAGCGGATCGGCAAGCAGCTTGAGTACGCTGAACGTAAGCAGAAGCTCTTCAACAAGGCTGCCGCCGAGGCGTTCAAGGGGAACTTCTCTGATGAGCCGTTCTCTCGCCTGAACCGTTCTCAGGACGACGCTCTGCGCAAGCTGCGCGAGAACATAGACCAGGCGAAGCGTCTGCGTCGGGAGCTGAGTCATGCGTACTTCGACGCTGCGACCGAGGGTAACGACGAGCACGCACGTGCGTTCCAGAACCAATCCCGTAAGGTGACCGACGCTCTCAAGCAGATGCGCCGCGAGTACGACCAGCTGGCCGAGATTCGGCGCAAGCTCACAGATACCTCCGTCGCGGACAAGCTGAAAGCGGACTTCGACGTGTCGCACCTGCGCGATTCAGTGCGCCGCCTCAAACAAGAGATTGAGAACAGCGACACTGGCAGGATACAACTGCGCACTGAGGTAGACACGCAGCGCGCCCGCCAGCTCTTAGACCGGCTACGCAACCGCGAGATTACCCGCACACTTCGTATGGAAGTGGATGTGGACACGCAGCGCGCCGAGCAAAAGCTGGACGACCTGGAAGAGGACCGCGAGACTACCGTCAATGCGGACGCGGATACGGGGCGTGCCCGGTACAAGCTGGCGAAGCTGACTCGCCCCCGTCACGTGCTCATCATCCCCAAGATTGATAAGGCTGCCACCGCGAAGGTCTTGACTGTCCTCGCGGCGCTCTCCGGTGCCCGCGCTACCTGGGAGTTCACGAAGAACTTCACCGACTTCGTAAAAGACCTGGATAAGAACCTGACGCAGCTCATCAAATTGGCGGCTGTGATTTCCACCGTCACAGCGGGCATTACCTCGCTGACCGGCCACGTGTTCGCCCTCGGCCAGTCGTTGCTTGGTATCTTCCCCTCCGTCCTGGCGCTTCCTGGTATCTTCACAGGTATAGGCATTGCGGCTCTGACGACCGGCTTCGCCTTGAAGCAGTGGAAAGACCGCATGAAGGATGTGGACGACCGGCTCAAGGCAGCTCAGGATAGGGCGTCCGATCGGTTCTGGGAGAAGTTCGAGGGTCCTATCCGGCACCTGGTCGATACCCTGTACCCGCAGTGGGATGCGGCAATTCAGCGTATTGGTACCCACATGGGCCAGTTCTTCGCCAACGCGACGACTGCGGCCGAGCGGTACCTAGCTACCGGCGGGTTTGATTCCATCTTCAATGCGGTGGCCGAGGGCCTTGACCGCATGGGCGCAGGTATGGACCCGTTCATTGAGGGGCTGCTGCGGTTCATTGACATTGGCGCGCAGTTCTTCCCCCGTTTCGGAGACTGGTTCACGGACATGGCGAATCGGTTCAACGACTGGACGCAGAAAGCCGACGTGGCCGGAGCTATCGACCGTGGCATTTTCGCGCTCAAAGAGTTCTGGCGTGCTGGTGTTGCAGCGTGGGGTATCCTCGCGGAGATTGCGAAGGCCGCAACTGAGGCTGGCTCGGCCACCGTCACGACGTTCGCTGACATGCTGGAGCGTATGCGTAACGGGTTGGCAACCTTTGAGTCCCAGTGGACGATGACTACCCTCTTCCGAGGGGCCAATGAGGCGCTGCTCGCCCTCGGCCCGTCGTTCGACTATATCGGCAAGGCCCTGTACAACACGGCGGAGACGATTACCGTCGTCATGAAGGGTATCTCCGAGATTATCAACTCGTGGGTCAAGCTCATTACCGAAGCTGTATCGTCCCTTGACGCACAGGCTGGGATTCAGAAAGCCGTTGAGGGTGTGTCGAAGGGCATGGAGGAGTTGTCGAAGCACTCCGCCCCGCTCGGTGTGATTATTGGCGCACTTGGCAAGGTCATTGGCGTGCTCGGCGAGACTATCCTCCCGCTGTTCGGCACCGCACTTGAGGTACTTGCGCCCATGTTCGAGAACCTGGGCAAGGCCGCAGAGGCGGTAATCCCCGTCTTGGGCACCTGGTTCAGGGACGCGATTACCTGGCTGCATGAAAATGTCGGCCCGCTGGTAGAGCAGTTCTCTCAGTGGGTGCAGGAGAACCCTGAGCTGGCGTCTTCTATCCTGGTTATCGCCGGTGCTATCGCAGCCGTTATCGCTGTTATCGGCCCTGTCATTACGTCGATCGGAGGTTTCGTCGGCGGCCTCGTCGGACTGTTCGAGGGCGCGGGCGCAGTCATTGCGGCATTCGGCGCTGAGGGTGCACTCGCCGGTGCTGCTTCGGCAGCCGGTGCTGCAGCAGGTCCTATCGCTATAGTCATTGCGGCTATCCTCGCTATCGCGGGAGCTTTCGTGTACGTGTACAACACGTCCGAGGAGTTCCGTAGGGGCATTGAGGATATGCTCTCGAAGCTTGACGAAATAGCCCGTCCCATTGTTGATACGTTCAACAACGACCTCCGCCCCGCCCTGGAAGACTTCGGGAAGTCTGTCGGCAATGCCTTCAAATCCATTGCTGATTCTCTGCAGCCGTGGTTTGAGATTGTTATCGCCGTCGTCAATGGCGTTTTGACAGTGCTCAAGCCAGTGGTGGAGTTCATCTCTGCGGTCTTCGGTCCCGTTATCGGTGAAGCTATTCGCGGTTTGGGGCTTGCCTTCGAGTTGGTTTTTGGGGCTATCGGGAACGTTATTTATACGTTCGGGCAAGGTATTAAATCAACTTTCAAACTGGTAACCGGGGATACCCAAGGTGCTTTTGACGAGGTTCGGAAGATAGGTCAGCGGTGGGAGCGCTGGTGGAATGAGCTGTGGCCCCGCATGGCGAAATTCTTGACGGATATTCTCGACAAAATGATTGAGTCAGGCGTCGAAGCGTTCGGACGCCTGACCGGCCAGCCCCGAGAAAAAATTGAGGAGTTTAAGAACTTCGCCAAGCAAGCCTTCAAGCAAATGGTCGAGGCCATTATTAAGTGGATGGGCGAGCTTCCGGGCGCTGCTACTAACAACCTCAACAACATGGTAAGCTCCATGAGGAACTTCAACCTCCAGGCTGCCGGACGGGCGCTTATCAACGGATTCTTCAACGGTATCTTGTCCGCGTTCAACGGCGGCCTTAATAAGGTAGCGGGCAAACTGAGCCGTCTGCGCGGCCTGTTCCCCCACTCTCCCGCGAAGTGGGGACCGTTCTCCGGGTCGGGATACACCACCCACTCCGGCAAGGCTCTGATGCGCGACTTTGCGGCGGGCATGGCGTCCGAAGAAGCGCGTGTGACCGAGACGGCTGCTCGCTCGCTGAGCAAGGCTAAGGACGCTTTCGATAACGTGCACCTCTCCGGCGGGTACGACACTTCCGCCGTGGTGCAGCAGCGCACCGAAGTTAGCTTGGCTGACGGGAAGATTGAGCTGGCGAACAACCTTGGCGAGGCGGTAGTGGACGCTCTGCGCAGCGGGGTAGAATTGAAGCTGGACCCGCGCACCAATACAGCCGTTATGTGGATGAATGAGACAGGGGCGCGCGAGACACGAAGGAGCTTTTAGTGGACGCTAAACCACTGCCTAAATTCGACGTGGACGGGCTGCCATATGACGCAGCCTTTCTGCAGTCGGACATGAACTCAGTGTTCCCGATCGCGTTCTCCGGCGAGGTGCAAATGAGCTACGATAAAGAGCCGTTTGCGGAGTTTGTCTCCGACCGTGGGGTGCGCACTCTCGCGTTGCGAGGACGTGCCCCCCGTACCTGGTCGGTCTCGTTCGAGCTGCCGTGGGATTACGCGGTCATTCCGCAGAACCTCGTTGTGAATCAGGAACACCCGTTCTACTTCACCTCTGCTTTCGCGCGCCGAAACAACGTGGCCCCGCCCTACGGGGAAATGAACGACGTGTTCGTAGGCTCAGCCGCCAAGAACGCGCCGCTGGCGGTCAATTACGAAGACTTCCAAGAGTCGGGTATGCGTGCGTGGGGGCCAACCTCTCTGCGCACCTTCACCCGTTACGACCCTAAGATGATCTACGGGCCGGAGTTCTTCGCCGTCCTGGGAGCGACGATGCGTTTCCGTGGGTGGATTGAGGGTGGCCAGGCCGCCATTGTGGGTCTTGACGGGAACGGGAACGAAGTGTGGAAGTCCCCCACCATCTCCGGCGGGAACGCCCTCACTGAGGGGGTTTCAGACCCGTTCGTTATCCCCCGAGATAAAGGTATCGCCGCCCTGCGCGACTGGTATTCTACCGACGTGCGCTCGTTCGCCCCGACGCAGGTGTGGTACGGGACGCACTTACCCCCGATTGCCGAGCGAATGGGAGGGTGGGTACGTATGAGCGGTTTCCAACGGTCGGAAAAGCCCCGTGGGGCAAACCCGCTCTGCAGCGTGTCGTTCTCCCTCAAGGAAGTTGGATAAATGGCGAATATTATCAAAGCTAAATCGTGGGAGCGCTTGCTGTGGAAGGGTAAGGAGCTTCCCGTCGCTAACGTGCAGGTCAAGCACGGGTTTTATGGCACCCACTCGAAAGTCTCCCCCGGCTCGTGGGAGCCTCTGTCTGCGACGGCAGATATTCTGATTGACCCCTCCGACCCTCGCGGTTTCTCCCCGTACAACGGCACCTACCCGCACAACGGGGATGAGGTGCAGCTGGAGCTTCACAAGTACCGTGGCCCGTCCGACCCCGGCGGGCGTATCAAGATGAAGCTGCTGGTGGACAATATCAAGTTCACCAGCAAAGGCATTAGCATCTCGCTCGTTCAGCGAGTGGACGGCTTCACCCGCCATATCCACGTGGACCCCCTCGTAGAGAAGATGAACCGTTACTACGGGTGGTTAGGGGATAAGCAGTACCAGTTCTTCGGAGAAGAACTTGAGCGCCGCTACGTAACCCCCAGTTACCTCTATCATTTTTTCTGTGCCCTCCGAGCCGGGGGGTACTCACCCGTCCCGCCGTCACTGCCGACGTGCCAAATTGACCTGCCGTTGCAGTGGACCACATGGACGAACCAATGGGATAACCCGTACTACATTGACGATCCGGCATATACGGCACGGTTGATTGGGTGCACCACGGAAGACTTGGCGAAGAATATCGGCTGGCTCAAGCCTAAAGATTCTCAAGCTATATCGTCGATTGGCTTCTCAGGGACCGTCCTTCGTTCACGGTCCACCGACCAACACGGGCAGCCGTCCATGTCCACTAAGTACGGGATATGTTACCTGACGAACGGGTTTGTGACGATCGGTCGTACCCAGCTGGACGACAGGCAGTACGCTCGCGGGGCTTACGCACGTACCGATTTGTTCATGTCGTTCATGATGACCCGTCTTGGGACGCAGCGTAACCCTGAGGCCGCATACCAGATGCGTTTCACAACCACTAAAGGCCACGGTTTGCACGTCGTCTTCACCGGCCAGGAGCAATTCTCCATTGACTACGTAACCTACGCAGACCATATGCCGGGCAAGGCGCATGACTCTGAGCAGCGCCTCATGACGGTGGACCTTTCCAGCAAAGCCCATCTGATTGACGAGACTATTGTCACGATGCGAACCGACGGGCGGAAGCTGTACGTGAATATTGGTAAGCTTCACTCCGGCGTGTACGACATGCCGGGGGAGCTAAACTCTCAGTCCGACCCGCTCATTTCCTACCTCAGCCTGTGGTTCAAGGACTACCAAAAGGTCAATAGCTGGGGCTTCGCAGGGTTTCAGGTGAGCGGCATCCCGAACAACGCGGAAGCGCGTGCTTTGTTCCTGGAGCATATCAAGGACTACCACCTGTACTACCCGACGGGAAGGGTTTACTTCTCTAGCAAGAACCCGTACACGTGGGTGAGCTCGCTGGCGTCGCTACGCGATAAGTCCGCCGGTGAGTTGTTGAACGAGATGTGTGACGCTCTCGGGTATTCGTGGCACATCACCCCGTCAGGACAGGCTATCGTCATGGCCTCTGCCGACCTTCCACAGAACGGCGATCTGGATAGTAGCGTGGCGGCGAAGACCGGCATAGGTTGGGCCGGGCGTATCCGTCCAGGGGATGTGGGGAACTACTCTATCTCTACCGAGCTTACGAAGTCAGTCTCAAGTATCAAGTTCACATACTCTGAGGTTGCGTATACACAGACGTGGAAAACGCAGCTGGACGTGTACATAGGCGGCGGGACCATGAATAAGACCGAGACGAAAGAAGTATTCGTTGCCCCGGACGACCATACCGAATGGTTCGACGTGGACGACACACTGGAAGACCAGTCCACCCACGGGTACTCATGGCTGGGCGACCGCAACGGGTCGTTCATGGGCGGTTCGTATATCCTGCTGCGAACCCGTAACGACCATAAGCCTTTCTACCAGAACGGCCCTACGACCCTCGACGTGCTGCACGCGGCAGACGTGGTGACAGAAGTAAACCGCCTGAACCCGTACACCCTTAAATTGACAACGAAATACAAGGATTGGCGCGGGCCGACGTATGCCGGAACCGACGGGGTTGTTACTGACACGTTGAAGGAAGAGATACAACTCTCCTCGTCCCATGTCGATTTCCGCAAAAAGGACGAGATGTACCATGACATTGCATGGACGATGAACGCTCCGAACAGGTGGACCCAAGACCTCCCCGTCGTGCGGGCGCGCGGTATCATGAAGCGTACCGACGCGACGGTTGTTACTCACGGCGGTAGCGCACACGCCCCAGAGTTGCAGATAGACGGTTCGAAGTGGATTAGTTCGCCAAGCACGGCTGAGAGTATATCCAAGGAGATAGCAAAGCGTGTGTTCGACCCGAACCCCAGCTTCGGGGATATTGAGGTTGAGTACGATACGAAGTACGTCCTCGGCTCCGTGGTGCAGGTGCAGGGCATGAACCCGAACGGAAGTTCTAATGCCTTCGGCACTATCCTCAATGGCGTTATCGTGGCGTTCACACACTCCCCGGCGAGCAACACCACCAACCTTACGTTGTGGATTTATGACTACGTGAAGGTGAACAAGACGTGGGGTGAGCTGGAGTCCGACAACACCTCCGGCAAGAAGACCTGGCAGCAAGAGGAAGAGACTCGCCAACGTCAGGGCGTTACCTGGACACGGGCCGAGGCCAACCCAACACTTTAGGAGCATTCATGGGTACTACCCGCGCATGGAAAATCTACTACGACGAACTGACCGACATAGCTAAAGGCCGCACGCAAGCCTTCAAACAGGCGAACTCGGTAGAGTCTGCCCTGTCCCTGCTGTGGGGACAGGCGGTAGACCAGACAATAGCGAAAGTGAAGGACGCTACCGCCGCGACCGACCAGAAAATTAGCGCGCTCAATTCGTCTCTGACGAGCGCCATAACCAGCGCCAAGAACGAAGCGTTGCGTGCCGTGGGTGCGTTGCGTAACCAGGTAGAGTCGCGCTTGACTCAGCTGGAGCGTGGCGTGCCCGTCCAGCGTACCGAGCTGCGCGCACACGCACAGTCTCTCGTTGAGACGGCGCGAGACGCAGTGACCGATTACATCAATGAGCGAACCGCGACGCTGTACAAGCCGGAGAATCAGTGGGTGGTGTTCTCCGGCACGTTGATCGACTCGAAGCTAACAGCCCCCACCTACCGTCCGTGGGTGTGGGTAGTGAACGCCACTGCTTCCGGCCAGATTCTCGGTACTGCGGTTGAGGCGGGCGGCGTGTATATTGTCTTCCTCACAGACAAGACGAGTGGGAAAGTCGTTCGCGTAGATAAATAGGCGATTCAGTAAAATAGGCTAGAGAGAATCCTCTAGCCTATTTTTGTATAAGGAGTCCTTATGTCGGACCAGGATAAACTGTACGCTCGCCAACCCCCCGCACCAGGAACCGGGGGACTCTCCGAGCCTGAGGTCAAGGCCCTCATCCAGGAAGAACTCAAGAAGAACCCAGCCGCGCCCGGCGGTGGTCTCTCGCGCGAGGATGTGCAGCAGATTGCCGACGCTGCCGCCAAAGCCGCAGTGCGGGCTATCCCCCCGACCACCCCCGGCGTGACTCGCACCGAAGCAGAAACTATTGCTGCAGCTGCCGCGCAGAAAGCGGTGGCTTCCATTCCCCCCATCACCCCTGGAATTAGTGAATCCCGTGCCGAGCAGATTGCTCAGCAGACGGCCCAGCGGATTGTCGAAGCGCAGCCTAAACCAGCTCCCGGCGTGACGGAGGACCGCGTTACTGAGATTGTGAAGGGCGAGATTGCTAAGGTCCCGTCCCCCGATGCGGGTCTGAACGCAACTCAGGTGCAGCAGATTGTAGACCAGGCCATTCAGAAGCTACCTCCGACCCCTGCACCCGGCGTTAGCGAGGAACAGGCGCGCCAGATCGTTCAGGCAGCTATCGCCAACCTACCCGCCGGAGTTACCGAGTCTCGGGTTCAGACGGCTATCCAGTCCGCCCTTGCCCAGATTCAGCCGGGCACCCCAGAGGAAAAGGTACGTGAGATTGTGACCGCCGAGATTGCTAAGGTGCCTCGCGTCACGGTTACCGATAACAACGACGGAACGATAACCATATCTACCCCTGAGGAGTAAACATGGCCCAGGCAACTACCCTTTCCCTCACGAAGGGAAAGCTCTCCGGCACGGGCGACTCTGCGGTGTGGGCTTCCGTCCAGCCCCGGCTAGAGTCTTACATTCAGCAAGAGCTGGCGAAGCTGCCAACCCCCTCCCAGCCGGGCATCTCGCAGGAGAAGGCGGAGGAGATTGTGCGCAACGCCATTCAGGCGCTCAACCTGCCCTCGTCCTTCCTGACGGAGAATCGGGTAAACGAGCTGGTGCAGACGGCTATCAACGCCCTGCCGACCCCTGCACCCGGCATCACTGAGCAGCGGGTGACTGAGCTTATCAACCAGGCTGTAGGTCGTCTCCCTGCCCCCGGAACGAGCGAGGAGCGTGCCAAGCAGCTTATTGCAGATGCTCTTGAGGAGCTGAAAAAGAGCGGCGTTGCAGGGCCTCGCGGCGAACGCGGCGAACCAGGTACCCCAGGTGCCCCCGGCAAGGACGCGGACATGGACGCGGTTCGGGCCTTCGTCACCTCCGAGGTGCAGCGCCTCATGCCGCAGCCCTCCGGCGTGGACGAAGCTAAGGCAAAGTCTCTGATTGACGAAGCCCTCGCCAAGCTGCCGAGGCAGTCCGCATTCCACACCTCGGCGCGCTCCGTGAACGTGCTGCAGGAGCCGTACAACGCCGACCCGACCGGCCAGCTTGACTCTACCGACGCTATCCAGCGCGCTATCCTCGACGTGAACAACCTCGGCGGCGGCGCAGTGTTCATCCCCGCTGGCGTGTACTTGGTGAGCTTCCCCTTCATTGAACTCAAGGGCATGGTCTTCGTGTACGGCGAAGGTTCCGGCACTCAGATTGTGGCGACGACTTCCAAGGCGATTAACCAGAAAACAGGTGTGTTCCGTACCGGAACCTGGAACAACCGAGCGCAAGACCCCTCGCTGCTACGTTTCGGCGTGAACAACCTGTGGATCAAGGCTCGGCGTGCTGGGTACCAACACCAGAATTTCATCTCGAACTTGTGCGGTGTGCTGTTCAATACTGACCTTGGCTCCGGCCCTGCCGACCCTGACGCGGTTCCTTCGTGCAACTTCCTTGAAATTTGGGGTATGGAGACTGGAGCGGCTTTCCTCGGCACGGACGACCAGGCGATGAAGGTCTTCTCGCTCAAAGTGCGCAACGCCGGGCAAGCCGGGCTAGTTGTCGGTAAGCCGGACGGTCACCCGGAGGGTACCGGCGGCGCAGCAGATAACAAGTTCTACGGTGCCGATATTGGCGGCAGTAACAAGAGCATGGACGGCTACGCCGGTATCGAGGTGTACACGTCCCAGACCAAGTTCGTAGGTTCAACGTCTTGGTACACCGCTGGCAATGCGACCTTCGCGCAGCTCTACGCCCAACCGTCAGGCGGGCGCGGGGTAGATGTTCGCGCCGGTTCCCCTCAGTCGGCTAACCGTGCAGGTCAGAAAGGCGGCGCTGGCTGGTTCATCAAGGCAACCAAGTGCACCTTCTCGGCGTGTGAAGCACAAGAGAACGGCGGCCACGGCTGGATTGTCGCCTATGGCGATAACCTGCTGGACGGGTGCCGGGGCGAGTCTTCCAGCTATGGAGACACGGCCAAGGGCGAAGCTGGGAGCAATTCCGCTGCTGACTTCTACGTCTGCAACACGGGTGCTGAGGGCACGGTACTGCTGGGCTGCACCTCGCGCAGCGCGCGTAAAGGCTCCGGCGGGGCACGATGGAGCTTCTACATTGAATCGTGGTTCAAGGGCCTCACCCTCCAGGGCTGCGTCTCGATGGACGTGTCTGTACCCGCTGAGGCGACTGGCCTGTCCGTCCCCGTCCGGGTGAAAGACCCGCAGGGTCCCGGCGTGTACATCCAGGTCGGCCCGTACCGGGTAACGACCTACACCTACACGCCGCAGGTTGTAGACCTGCAGCCGAAGACCGGAGTAAAGCCGTATGGCGACTCTCCCGGCGAGCGGAACTACCTCATGTACAACCCGCTCTACTGCAACGGCCAGATTCACATTGAGGCGCTGCTAGAGGAGCCTTTCGTAGACGGCGGTATCTTGTTCTCCCTGCCCGCAAGTGCACCCACTCCCATTCGTACCGTGAAGTCCGTGGTAGAGGGCATGTCCATCTACATGAACGCTGGTTCTCGGGACGTGCTGGTCTGGGGAATGGGCGGACGTTCCAACGTAAAAGTAATTACCGATTTGGTAGGTTTCTTCAATGGCTAAAGAAAGTATCGTTCCAAGCATCAAGAACTCGAAGTTCACCGGCGCGGCGCTGGAAGCTATCAAGAGCATTCTTGCAGATAACGGGTACGGAGTAGTGCAGGATACAGGGTGGCGGGATATTACCAGTCTGATTACCGCCCCGGAATTTGAAACTCTCAAGACCCAACCCGGCTTGCTCTGCGCCCGCCGTGTCGGTACCCGATGCACTCTCCGTTACTCGCCTCTATTCGCCGGTGGTCCAGGTCTTGGCACTGTCAAACCAGGTACGCAGTACACCCTCATGAAGAAGCTGCCCGGATTCTCCCCATGCTTCCCGAAGATAGACCTTAACGGCAAGCGTATGATGTGGGGAGCAACTGCCATTTCTTCGGCACGCGGGGCACCCAACGTAGGGCGGTGGCTCGGGTGGGGTGTAGACCCTGGGGATGCGCGGTTCACCGGCTTGCTCGTCAGCGCTGACCTGGGCGCTTCGGTAACGCTAGAGTACGACACTGTCGATCCGTTCCCGCTCGAACTCCCCGGCACGCCGATTGAGTTCGCCACTCCCGACCACTTGAAGTAGGTTCCTTATGGTTGATTTGAAAACCTCGGCAATAAATAAAGGCGGTGACCTCTTCGGCGGAGGGCGTGAGGCCGTCCAGCGCGTCGTTGAAGGGTACGCCGAGACGTTCCGTAATACAGTGAATGAAGCGGTTGAAGAGCGGGCCGCACGTATTGAAACGCGGCAGCCCGACTTCGGGTTTGTGAACGGCAAGCGGTACTACAGCCCTATCACGTACACCTGGCCGGACTACTACAACGGCGACAACTCCCAATGGAGTAAGTTTCTCAAGTTCGGAAACTCCCTGGGGGTTGTTATCCTCAACCGCGCTTCCGGCGAGTGGCTTGTCAAGCGGCCTGATACAGACTTCGCTACCCAAGCGAACCTGGCAATGGCCGCCGGTGCTAAACGAATCGCGTTCTATATCAAGACTCGGTACGGGGCTAATGCGCCGGAAGCTGACGAGTCTTACCGGGAGCGTGTAAAGAACATGCTCGGAGTACCGACGGAAGCGGTTACCCGGTTCACAGAGCAGTTCATCTTAGACTCGGTGACCGCCGTGTACCAAGACTACCCCGAGGTGTTCTCGAAAGGTCGCGGGGCTATCTTCCTGGACGAGGTTGTGAACGGCTGGGACGAACAGCAGCAGAAAATCATCCCGTTTTATCAACAGCTTTATCGCAAGATAAAGAAAATTGTCGGTAACGACGTGCCTATTATCATCAACCCAGGCTCGAACACACGCAAGGAAATGATGGATGCGTGCGATATTGTATGCACCTGGGAGTCTAGCGCGGAGCGGTACTTGGACCCTGCAACGCAGAACATTCACCCCGACCACTACAAGGACTTCCCGTCCTGGCGTTTCTGGCACATCATCCACGGCGTGACCGAAGAGAATATAGAAAAGGTGTTCGACAAGCTGGACTCCCTGAACATTGGGCACGCCTACGTGACCGATCGGGTGTTCAATATAGGGGCAGGGTCGGAAGATTCGCCAGAGGGGAACCCTTACGATAAAGCGCCGTCAGCGTTTGTCGAGACGAAGGTTCGTTCCTGGACGAACGGCATTCTCCCGCTGGAGAATCGCCTCGCCGCAGTCGAAGCGGTGTTGAAGAAACTACAAGCTAAGGAAGCTTAAATGACTGACATTACCTTAGGCCCGGTGTGGTTAGTGGCAGCTAAACCCGGCGAGACTAAGCCGCCAGCACTGGCAGCAGATGAAGCTAAGAAGCGTGGATACTACCTGCACTACGGAGACACGGCTCCGCAAGAGCCGACAGTAGACGGTCTCCCCGTTGTGTGGGTGCAGGGCGTACCGCAAGACCTTATCCCCGTTGTGCCGCAGATTCCGGCCTTCAATCTGGCGCACCGCAAGGTGGCCATTCCCGATAACCAGGTCGGGGTGCAGTACTACCTCAACGGCGATAAGGTTGAGCCGGGCATCCACGTCGTACCCGGCGAAGGGTTTACGCATTTCCGTGTACGCGCCGAAGCTAAGCCAGGCTATGTCACCACTGGCAAGTACGAATGGATTCGTACCATTTCCTCTGTTCAGGGCCGCGAGCTGTGGGTATCAGAGAAGCCTTCCCTGCGTCCTGCCGGGCAAGAGCTGACCCCTCCCATTGAGGGGTCTACCGGCACGGATTCTAAAGGTTTCGGTGCAGGTGCTAAACGCGCTGGCGTTCAGATGAACAATGGCTTCGGCGGGTACGGCACGGCAACGTTCTATCAGTTGGGCGCGGGGTGGACGAAGTACCGCCACGAGACGGAGTATACGCACGCGTCTTGGGTTGCCTCAGACCACGGCACGCTCAAGGAGCAGCACACTGAGTCCATTACTCTTTTCTATCCGTTCACCCGGAACCTGACGATTGAGTTCGACCTGGTTCCCGCCCCGGAGAATCTGCGGAAGATTGTACTGTTCTGGATCGGGCACATGGATAGCCGGAAAATGTACATGGCGGACATTGGCCCTTATCTTGTCTCGCTCTCTGGCAAGGACGGCACGAAAGAATCTCGGGATGTCCCGTTCAAGGACCGTGCGGGTACCTGGAAGCTAGAGTTCGTGAACGACATTTACACCATCACCGCTCCGAACGGCTGGAGCGCGACGCAGGATTTCTCCCACGTGGACGGGTCGTTGTCGCAGGGTCTTATTGCCATGCGACTAAATGAGAACGAATGCGCAGGTCTTCGCATCTACAAACGCCGCGACGAAGGGGTGAACAATGCCTAGTAAACTCGTCAAAGACGGTAAGGTTCAAGCCCTCCGCCCGAAGACGTACAAGAACGGGCAGTGGGAGAAGGCAGCAGCCCCCGCCCAGCCCGCGCTGGTTGTCGATGCGTTTCACCCTGACCGTTCTATCCTACAGAACACCATCTGGACTCAGCGAGTGGACGACCCGAACCTGCCACTAGACCCCCGCAGCGCCCAGAAAGCGCAATGGATGTGGGACAACACCCCCGACCCGTTCGGTGCCCGGTGGCAGGACGGTATCGGCAGCGGCGCGTTCGGCTCCAAGACCAGCTTCAACACCTCCAAGTTCGGCACTGAACCTATCGCTGCATATGTCGTAGACTCTACCCACCCTGACGTTGAGTATGCGTGGATGGAGTGCTCACGCGACGGCATGTCTACTATTTCTTGGGATAGGACTCCGACTCCAGAGGGCATACGCTCCCAAGTGAACGCTAAGAAAATACTGGGCGGGCGCATCCCCCTGCCTAAAGGTGCGCTACCTGCACCCAAGGGTGATAAAGGCATGGCCCTGTACGACATCGGCACCGGCGTGTGGCGCGAGTATTTCAACGCCGAAGGCCCCATCCCCGGCAAGACCGGCCCGAACGGCGAGCCGTACTACACTGCTTCTGTCGGAGGGTGGAGCACCAACCCACCTGGACGGGACATATCGTCTACGAACTTTGCGACACAGACCCAAACCGGCCAGTCAGCAATTGCCTGTATGCACAACTCGCTCGGCTTCATCCACCCGGACGAAATTCGTCGGGGTGTTATTGAACACGCTCTGGCCTTCACGTTCGGAGCAGTGGCCTGTGAGTCTGTGACCCGCAACGCTGAGGGGAAAATCATAGCCAAGCACGCTACCCCGTCCTGGCCCGCAGCCGGTTCAGATGCGAAGGCCCCGCCGGAGCACTGGCCGAACTCGCCGAAACACGGCCAATGGGGCCGGGTACGCGCGGACGTAGACCCGAACTACAACCCCCGCACCAAGGCTCCGTACAACCCTCTCACCCGCATGATTATCGTGGCGGCGCAAAAGTACGGATTGGTCGGCACGGACACGAACGCATGGTGCCATGCGTTCAACGGGCACACCGGCGTGGCGGACATGCTGGCCCACGGAACAACGGTAGACCCGTGGACTCATGAAGGGGAACTGGCTAAGGTTCTCAACAAAGGCGAGCCGCACAAGGCTTTCGACATTAGCGACTTCCCGTGGGATAAGACCGAATGGTTCCCTATGGATTGGCGTAGGCCGGATATTGACTTCTACGTCCGGCGTGGCTCTTACGACCCTTACGTGAAAGACGGCAAATTATAATAAGTTTGCATATATTCGCTAAGTATAAAGAGGAAATATGGAGTTCCCTAAGACAGGCAACCCGCATGTCGATTGGTGGATAACTATCCTCGTCGGGGTCTTCATAACGATTGCAGTCGTCGCGCGCATCACGTCCAGCTTCTCTTCGGATTTGAAGAGCGTCAAAGACAAGCTGACGATTATCGGGCACGATGCGAAAGAGGCGAAGCACCAAGTTAAGAATGACCACGCCTCGAATCTACGAGATGACGTGGACAATATCACCGCCGCTATCTCGGAGATTCGGGACCGCCTGGACCTGCTGCAAAAGGAACAGGCGGTTCAAGGTGAGCGGCAGGTGGAAATGAAAGAATCCTTCGATCGGACGTTCCGTGAGCATGAAGAGTTCCGCCGTGACATTGGAGGGATACGCGGCGAGGTTCGACATGAGCGCGAGCGTTTGGACAACGTTATAATTTCAAGGGATAAGTAAGGAGCGTACGTGGCGTATAAGTACTACACACACAAAGACGCAACTAATTTCACGCCTAACGCCGATGTACTGAGGGTCTTTGGATTCCAGCGCATAATCACCAATATCACACTGCATCACTGGGGTGACCCTGAGCAGAACCGTTACCAGACCGCAGCCGGTATTGTGAACTGGTTCTGCGGCGGCGGTGCTCCGACCAGCGCGCATGAGGTTATCTCGGCGGGCGAGGTCTGGTGCATTGTGGACCACATGAACGCTGCATGGGCCAACGGCAACGCTCAGGGCAATGCTCAGAGCGTTACCCTCGAATGCAACCCGCGCATGTCGCGTGAGGACTTCGAGACGGTGGCCGAGCGTGTGGCGGACATTTGGATTATGCACGATCGCATTATCCAGGTGACCGAGCACCGCGACTGGTTTAGTACTGCGTGCCCCGGACGATGGAGCAAGACCGCCGTCACGGCCCGCGCCATGCAGTACTATGAGGCGAAGCGTGGAAAGAAGACGATGGTTACCACCGTCGCGCAGAAAATTGTTGAGAACAACAAGGAAGGAACTATTGTGGCCGACGCGATAAGCGACCTGCGGGATACTTGGCTGCCGGGCAAGGAAGGTGTGCGCCACCCCGGCATTAACCACACCGCCCTGATGAACGCCAGCCTACAGGCTCAGCGCATTGCTGATGCACTAACCCCCGGCCAGGCGAACGTGAAGTTCGAGGGCGAGATTCACGCATACTTGCGTGTGACCCTGGACGAAATTCGCAAGACTAATAACTTGCTGCAGCAGTTGCTCGATAAGATTACTACCGCTTAGGATATTTCTCATGGATAACAAACGTAAGATTGGCCCGGTAACCACTGGCGCGGGCGTAGGCACTGCCGTTGCAGGTAGCCTCGGCACCATTATTGGTTTCCTCTTCACCCGTGCAGGTATTGAGCTTCCTGCCGAGGTATCGAACGCAATTCTGGTTCTGATTTCTACCCTTGGCACCATCCTTGGCGGCTACCTGGCACGTGGGGAGAAGTTCTCCCTGGCAGAGGCCCTGGGCAGCATCCTCCCTGAGGTCTCCCCCGAGGCCCCGAAGCCGGAGGTTTCCCAGGAACTCCCTGCAAACCATGCAGACTACACCAAGTATGAGTTCCCCCGCGAGAACGTACAGTAAGGAGATATAATGAACATCTACGGCCCTCACTTCTACCAGATCGCAGCGTGGCTCTTCTCGCTGTTTGGGTAAGTGATATACTAAGTCCCGTCCAGGAATACTGAGGGACGACAAACCCCCGTCAAGACTCACTCATCTTGACGGGGGTTTGCTCTTTATAATAGATATGTCGTCTTGCCACGGCTACCCCCGGTGCCCACCTCTCGCCGGGGGTTTTCCTATAGCAGGTGGGCGTGGTCGGCGAGTCAAACATCATCCAGCGTTTGTACCCGCCGGGATTGGCCGCGAATGTCCAGGAACACAGGTTCAGCGTCGCGCTTCTCCAGCTCTTTGATAATGGAGTCAATCTCCCGTATGGTCCGCTTCATAGCCCGCAGGTCGTCCATGTCTATTGAGTCGCCTGGATGACGGGTTGTCGCGGATATGTGCGCACACGCGAAGGTCAGGATGTTTATCAGCACCGCTGCGTGCAGCCCTGCCGAGAACCCGGCGGGCGTCTGGCAGTTGGTGACTAGCTGCTTCGCGTTGTTGCAGGGTGGTACAACCTCAGAAAGCGAGCCTACCAGCGCCTCGAACAGCTTGAACGGCCCGAGCTGCCCCATAGACTTTCGCACTAGCGGGATGTCTCCCACCGTCTTGTACGAACGTCCCATGCAGTCCAGCATCTTACGCAAGTCGTTGATGCCACCCTTGCGGGGGAACCTCCAGGCGTATTTCAGCGCGCACCCGACCCACATGTGGAAGCTGTGGATGCTCTCGTCTAGCTCAACGCCGTGGATCGGCGCGTACCGTTCTGCGTTTTCTGCCGCTTCGTGTGTCATAGGAATGCCTTGTGCCTTTCTTCGATGTCTTCGAGGAGCTGCTGCACCTCGGCCTGTTTCTTCTCCCACCATTCAGGAGTTATATCCTCGGGGCGCGTGCGCGTGTGGAACATTGCTGCGTGAAGCTTCGCCCTCGGCTCGTCGTACTTGAGAGTGATAGGTATGCGCGCCAGAAAATCTACAATACCTTGCTGAATCTTCCTTAGCTCCATATCGTCGCACTCGCTCCCTGGATGCTTCCGCCATGTGCGCGCATTGTCGCCCCATAAATAACCGGAGTTCCGAAAGACGTGTATAGCGGGGCCTCTCGTTTCAGTGCAGGGGAGATTGGGTTGAGACGGGGAGCGCCGGATAAAAACTGCTCTAAGAACACCAGCTGCCACGGCCATATCTTCACCGCCTCTTTCCACCTGTCCTCAGGGGTTTTAATAAGAGGTAGCCGAAGACTTTCCTGGACGGGACGCGCCAACCACGGAGCGATAAGACGGACGTACTCTTTGACTTCCTTCTTGAAGCGAATCAAGACCTTCAACGCCTCTACCTGCACCTTCTTGAGGTATGCGTAAAACTTGATGCAAACCTGAACCACCTCAGGATTTACGGGTAGTTTCATTGTTATTCCTTCCGATAACGCTTGCAGTAATAGCCTTCGGCAGCAAGCGGTAGTCCTTCGGCCCATGACGGGGAAAAGTCTCCCCCCGTAACGCCCATAAGATTCTTCATTCGATCGACGTCTATTCCACTCTGACACAGCACCTCGTCATGGACGTGTGCGACAGGCTCAGCGCCGTACAGTTCCAGTGTACACAGGGCGTTCGCCAAAACGTCTCGCGCCACTGCCTGAGTAACATTCTCGGAGAGTTTTCCCCCATATGTAGGGTCTAGCGCCCAGTCCTTCTTGAAGTAGTTTCGGAAGTGGATAATACTCCGCAGCTTGCCGAACTTCTCCATTTGCTTCACCTGCACGTCATGGTAGTGCATGGCCCTCCCTGACGGGAGATGGACTCGTCGGGTGTTCCCGATAGAGTCGATGCTGATGTGGTCGAAGACCTGCCCTGAACCGGCCTTGAAGACCAGCTCTAGCAACCTCCAGAACGAAACGATGTTGGGGTTGGCGTCTCGCCACGCCCACACCAGCTGCTTGAGTTCGTCGTCGGTACCTTCGCCACCCATTCGGCGAAGCGCGTTCACGCCGCCGCCATAGCCCAAGGCCAGCACAGCGACCTTGCCTTTCTGGCGAATCTTACGTGCCTCTTCATACTCCAGGTCAAACATCCTGGCCGCCGTCTCGATATAGATGTCCCGCCCGTCCCGGAACGCTTCAAGAACCCACTCTTCGCCAGCCAACCACGCCAGCACGCGCGCCTCAATCGCGCTGTAGTCGCAGACCGTCAGCGTCCCGTCCTCTGGTGCCATGACGGACGCGCGGATAAGGGGTTTGAGTTCGGACAGAGACTCGGGGATGTAATCACCGTCCATGAGCTTGTCCACCCCGGCTTGAGTTTCCTCTTCCCCTCCCAGGGATTCTTTCGGGAGGTTCTGCAACTGAATCCCGCGCCCTGCCCAGCGTCCAGTATGAGCACCGAAATACTGGAAGACGCCCCGTGCACGGGAGCCTACCCCCGCCATGTTCAGCATGGCATTGAACTTAGCCGCAGACGACGCTGTGTAGGTCTGACGCAGCGTCAGCAGCTCGCGTACTATCTCTGGCAGGTCTTCCATCTCTAGGAACTGTTTCACCCCGTCAGCGTCTAGCTGAGGCGCGCGCTCGCCGGTGGAATTGAGCTTGTACACTGCACGCTTCGTCATGCCGCCGTTGCTGTTCGGGATCATCTCGTGTCCGTCCGGCGTCAAAACGTCCATGTCGATGAGAAAATCAATCACCTGCTGACGAGAACCTGCGTTGTCGATTCCCGTCAGGTCTTCCGCCTTGGCTTTGGCGCGGGCCTTGGCAATATCTCCGACATAAACCGCACGTTCGGCGAGCAGTGTATCGACACGAACGCCTCGGTCGTTGATAAGTTGGTCCACTTCCCACTCACGCTGTGCTTGCTCAGGGAACTCGCCAAAGCGGTTAATCATCTCTAGGTACGCCTCACGCATGGCGGCTACGTCTTGGTCTGCGTAGTCTCCGAACGCTTCCCATGCGATCGGTTCGTCCTCAGGCATAATCTGACGCCCGTCACGCTGCGGCATGGAGAACTTGCGAATAAGGGTTGAACCGGCTGAATCTTTGTTCGATACGCCCAGAGCCTTTGTCATTCCGTCCAGTGAGCGAGGTAGGCCGTAGTACGCCGACATGGCCGCTGTGTCGATGAACCGGGACGGGTGGACGTACTCGCCGGGCTTGCAGTCTTCAATGATGGAGACGATAACACGCTCGAAGTTGGCGTTATGGGCGACCATTTTCTGGCTCTTCGTCACGTTCTTGAGGAAGAACCGCACAATATCGTCCCACCCCTCAAGACGGGTTACAGGGTCCCAGCCGAAGGCGTAGCTCAGTATAATCGGCTCACACAGCGGGTCTTCGCCGTAGCGGTAGGCACCCGTCTTTTGGATCGGGTATGTGCCAAACGTCTCGAAGTCCAAGTATAATAATTCTGACATTGCTCGTCCTTTCCAAGCCCCGGAGATTGCCTTCTCTCCGGGGCTTGTTTCGTGTCAGGGCTTAGAAAACGCTATCGTTATCGTCGTCTTCGGTCACGTCGCCCAGAATGTCGTCAGCTTCCATTTCGAGGTAATCCTCAAGGTCAGAAGCGGTAGAGTTCAGGGTCGGTGCTGCGGTCAGAGGCTCGCCGTCAGCGGTCTTGATAACCACGTCCAGCCAGAAGGCCAGCGCAGTACCGAACTTGGTCGAGACGTAGGGGTTGAAGGTGACAAACCCGTAGTCGCCGGAGGTGACGATTGACTCTGCCTCTTCCTTGCTGACAGGTGCTACCTTGCCGCCGATAACCTGCCCGACCTGCGGTGCGTTGTCGTTGGGCTTCTTCGCGTCAGGCATACGACGGGCGGAGAAGGAAAGGGTGTTCTGGTATCCGTCCTTCTCGGCCAGCTCCACAACCTGCTCGGAGTCCTTGATAGTGGTCTTCGCACCACCCTTTACTTTGCGGATAGTTGCGGCGGCCAGATCGTCAGCGTTGCTCCAGTTCTCCCGCAGCATCTTAGCCAGTTCCTTGTCGATGCTCTTCGAGTCCTCCGCGTACTGAATAGCGTCCATGACGGCGCTCTCCAGAACCTCTACCTGAGTCACCGGCGTGACCTTGGCGTTGCGAGGAGCGGCCTTCTTGGGAATGATGTCGCCGTTGTCCAGGCGGACGTAGTTCGGAGCGGGAGCGTCCTTATCGACAATGACCTGGATACCGTACTTAGGTGCGGAGTCCTGGTAGCCGGTGGGGGTGGTGAGTGCGGGGTAGTTGAAACGTACCTTGCCGAGGGTAATTGCCATGATTCTAATTTCTTTCTTCTTAAAAGGTTTACAGTTTTAGTTTTCGTCGGTAGCGTGGAATACCCCGTACCGTGGGTCTGTGCCGAGTTCCTTGCAGGGAACCCCGTCACGGGTTACGTGCTTCATCTCGAAGCCGAACTCTTTGTGCATTGCGTAGAACAGGTCAAGACTGACTTGGCTCTTGCGGCGCACCGCCTGGTCGAACGTGTGTTCGTATATACCCAACCGGCGTGAGAGCGAGCGCATGGAGTCTATGCCTTCCTGGTGGCGAATAAATTGTTCTAATTGCCGCCGGTGGATGTAGATTTTCACAGCTCTACCCCGTCCAGCACATCTGAAATATCTGCAACGTTCGATTCGGACGGGTCGCCAGGCTTTACCTTGGGCGGTCCTTCCTTGACCTCGACGTAGTTCTGGACGATGGACTTCTCCAGCTTCTCGCCGAGCAGCTTCTCCATCTGCGAGAGGGTAATCAGAGATTCCTTGACGCGAACGAAGTCCTTCTCTTCGTACCCACCCTCAAGGAGCAGGGCGCGAAGCTCTGGGGTATCGTTCAGCACACGGCGGGAAGAGCCTTTGACAACCTTCACGCCGGGCAGTTGCAGGTTCCCAGCTTTAGCCTGTTCGATAACATACGCTTCTAGCTGCTTCATCCAGGCTTCGACCTTCGTCCGGTTCAGAACCACGCGGGCGATTTGCTCGGGCGTCAGCTCTTCCACCGTCAAGGCGGTAACGTTCGCTACGATGTTCTCGAAGTCTGAACTCTCGAACTCTCCGAACGCTTCGTTCAGTATGTGCTGCGCACGTGCAGGGCATATGGGCTTGGCCGGGCACCACTGGCACTGCTTCTCGCCAGGCTCATACTCCCCGATACCGTCGTCCCCGTCGAGGAACGACTCGAAGACTTTAGCCGCGGGTAGCGCAACCTCTTCACGCCAGGTACGCAGGTCCTCTGCACTGATGCTCCAACTGCGAACGTTGTCGATGCGGGGTTGAACGATGTGCAGGTGCACCGTCTCGATGTCGTATACGAGGTCGTATTCTTCGAGAGCGCCTAACCCGTAGAGCATCAGCTGGGAGTTTTGCACCGGCGAGACGGGGATTCCCATGCCGTACTTGTAGTCCACAACGTGCAGGTCGGTTCCGGTAATAACAACCGCGTCCGAGGTGCCGAAGCAGTGAGGTATCTTCGGGTCTACCCGAACCTCCAGCGCAATGAATGCGCCTTTATCGTCCTCCGTCAGGGAGTCGATGAGGTCGATCTGCTGCTGGGCGTACTCTGCCATTGCGGCGTAGGCTTTCGCCCCGTCGTCCAGCAGGTCGTTCAGCAGCGCGATGAGAACCTTACGCTCTTTGTCGTACTCGGCCTTCGACCGTTTACCAAGAAGCAGCAGGTGCTCATTCTCCAGCACGGCGTGGGCCAGGGTGCCTTCCTCTGCCGCGAACCCGGCGGCATCCTTCACAAGCTCGGGATGCTTCTCAATCTCCGCATGGGAAGCGGTGCAGTGCAGCCACCGGCTTGAGCTGGACGGGGAGAGTTTCGCGTGTGCGCGCTCGCCCGGTTTAGTTTCCTTGCTCATTCTCGATCCTCTTGATTTCACCCTTCATGTGGACAAGGATGTTCGTGTACTCGGACTGCGGCACGCGAACAAGTTTCTGCACGCCGTAGCTATGAACGATTTTCTCCAGGGCTTCCTTACCGCCGGGCAGGACGTTCAGCTGCAGGGCTACTTCCTTGACGCGATCGGCGCTGGGGTCCAGTTCCGGCTCGTCCGCAGCAGGTGCCTCAGCCTTTGCCACTGCCTTTGCCGCAGGTTTTGCCTTTGCCCGCGTCTTGGGGGCGGGTTTTGCCGGAGTTTCCGGTGCAGTCTCAGGGGTTTCAGCTTCCTCGGCAGGTGCCTCAGCCTTTGCCACTGCCTTTGCCACTGCCTTTGCCTTCGGAGCGGCTTTTGCACGGGTTGCGCGGGGCTTTGCGGGTGCCGTTTCCTCTGCCTTAGCTGCCACGGCCTGTACCTTCTGAGGTACGGAGTCCGCAGCTAGAGGGGCTTCGCCCATCCACGTTTCTACCCGCCCTAAGTGGCGAGAGAAAGAGTCCGTAGTGTCACGCAGGAAACCAACCAGGTTCCTTGCCAACATTGCCTGAAACGGGGTCATGAGAGTGTCCTTTCATTGAGTTACCGGGGGATTTCCCGATAACTCAACTATAGAACATGGCTTCACGTGAATGCAAATCTAGGTAGTGTGAGCCTACTCACGAACAATATCGAAGACGATTTGGGTACCGTACCCGGACACATGTGTGGCTTGTGAACGACGGCGCAGCTTGCCGGATTGTGTCATGCCCAGCAGCGTCTCCAGTATTCGCCTTTGCTCCCTGAATCCGAGGTCGCCCAATGGCTTGTGCATCATCTCGCACCATAGCTCAGGAACACTAATCGTCTCGCGCAGCTGGCTATCGGCGAAGTCAGACGCACCAACGGCCATGACCTCGGACTGTGCCATACGGGAGCTGACCGGCAGGTCTTCCCACCCGGCAGGAACGGGCTGCTCAATGAACTCTTCGATAGAACCAGAGAGCATATCTGCCTGGGTGTGGTTCTCGCGCATGAGGTCTGCCAGCAGTTCTTCGGCCTCGGTGAGGAAGGGCGTCTCTCCCAGACGCCACAGATGCACGGCCTCTGCCCACACCTGGGCTACGTACTCGTCGGTGTACTTGGTGAAGTCTGCCTTCTCTTTACAGTCCACAATGAGGAAGCGGCGGTTACCTTCGCGCTGGCGCAGGATGTACGGATCATTGGTGCTGCCCCAGACAACCCACCGCCGGGGCGTCGTGACGGCTGAACGCTCGTAGGGTGCGCGATATACGTCGTGGGTTTGCGTCATGAACTCTTTGAGGCGGTTGAAGTCTGCCTTGTTCATGGCGTGGCCTTCGTCAGAAACGACGATCCAGGACTGGGACGCGATAATGAGGGTGTCTTTATGTTCGATGTTTCCCAGCGGCGCGCTGAACCCCCGAGACATTTGTTCTATCCACCAGGTTTTACCAATACCAGCGGTACCGTACAGGATAAGACTCAAGTCTGCCTTGCATCCGGGGTCCATAGCACGCGCCACGGCCCCTACCAGCGCCTTACGCGCCACCAGACGGTTGTACTCGTTGTCCCCTGCGCCCGGTAGGCAGGTCTCCAAACGAGGTACGCCGTCCCATGTCAGGTCGGTGAGGTAGTCCTGTACAGGGTCGAACCTGTGCTTCTGCATACAAGAGCCGATAACCTGCTCCATGCGGGTTTTCGATAGCCGCAGCCCGTACACACGTTCCAGATGGGACATGAGATCGTACACGCCGTGGGTGGTGAGGGGCCGGGGCTTCGCGTCGCCGTTACGGGCCTCGCTCACCGGAACATACGACTCGTAGTTGCCGCGTTCGCACCACGCCAAGCGGCGCAGGGCGGGGTCGTTCTCGGAGAGGATGTCCAGGTTCCCGATCGTGTCCTTGACGGCCCCGTCTTTGTCGGTCACCAGTCCCTTGACCCACGCGGTGGACGGCTCCGCCGGTTTCTGCGCAGCAACCGCACTCTGGCGGGGGAGGGTCTTCACCGTCTCGGGAACGGCTTCTTGGTCGGTATCGGTGAGCATACCCTCAAGATTATCTGCGATAGCGGCGAAAGCGTTTTTCTGCGAGCGTGAGATAAAAGTCTCGTTCTGGGCGACGTATTCCTTCGCCGCCTTGAAGGAAGGCATACGGTTCGCCGGACGGGAGCCTTTCAACCCCTCGTCTAGGTGCCCGAATTTGTGGATGCGCACCATGTCAAAGGCGTTCTGTGCGTAGCCAGAGGCGGGGTCGGTTGAGTGCCAAGACCACCACAGGCCGGGGCGTCCTTCCACCTCGGACACGCCAGCGGCGCTGGTGGTTCCCTTGTACCGCCACAGGCCCTCGCCTTCGGGGGTGTACGGCAGGTCGAAAGTGTCGATAAGTTCCTGGAAGTCGGGGAATGCTTTGTTGAACTCTCCGATAATGCCGGGAGCGCTCTCAGGGTCGCCTTTCTGCCCTGCCGAGCGGGCCAGCGGAACAATGTACTCCCCGGCCCTCTCGTCCGAGAGGAAGACCTTCGGGTCTAGTAGCCCTACGTCGTCTTGGCCGAGTAAATGCGCCCCGAACTGGTAGTGCTCCAGGTGTTTCGCTGCTGGCGTAAACATAATCTGGGCGGGCTTGGCGCTGGACGGGTCGATAGATGCTTCATGATTTTCGACAATGATGTGGTCGATAATCCGGCGGTAGTCCTCGGCGCTGACCTCTGTCTCCAGAGGCACCAGGAACCGATAGTGCGGGTCTTCGGGGGTGTGCGAGAACGTGGTGTGCCACAGGTAAACATAGGGTTTCAGGTACTCTTCTAGGGCTTCTTTGCCCCCGTCTAGCGCTCCGTCCAGGTCAAGGGTGAGCATGGATCGGGACTCAACGTTGGAGGTTGCCCGGCGGTGATTTTTCAGCGTGCCGGGGATGTAGCTGCGCTCGGCCTTGACGGTGCCGGGGTTCTGCAGCATGTGTAGTACGGCGTCAAGGGTGAGTTCTTTGCGCTCAGTGTCGGGTGAAATTCCGTTGGCGAACTCGAAGGTAAAGGTCTGCATTTCTAAACTTTCTGCATGTATGCAATAATAGTCTTGTGTTTACCCCTTTCACTTTACTACGTGTAGGTGAAAACACAAAACCCGCCGGTTCTTAGGTCTCCCCGGCGGGTTTTGTGCTGTCTAGGGGTTAGTCGTCTTTCAAGTAGTCCAGTAGGCGCTGCTGAGCGTCTACTTTGCGGGTAAGTTTGTCGAGGACGTGACCGTCGATCGAGTCCTCGGCCATGATGTGATGAATAGTCACCGTGTGTTTCTGCCCACTACGGGCCAGTCGTTTATTGGACTGTAAATATTCCTCACTGCTCCAGGGCAGCGAGAGCCACACCGCCGTGTAGCCGCCATGCTGGAGGTTCAAACCGTGGCCGATGCTGGCCGGGTGGGCTGCGAGTATCGGCAGCTCACCTTTGTTCCACCGTTCGGCGAAGTCTTTCTCTTTGACCGTGTGAACGTCCGTCCCGTAGCGCTTTTGCAGCATCTCCAGCTCCGCCTTGAATCGGTAGAACACCAGGACGGGGGAACCTTCGTCGCTAGACCCTTGGGCACTGGCGATAATCCTGTCCAGCACCTCCAGCTTCTCGGAGTGCAGTTCGTCGTAAGCCCGTGTATCGCTCTCTGAGGCGTCGAAAGACATGTTGTGGTACGCGAACCCAGCCGTGACCTGTGCGAGCTTTCCTGACACTACAGCGGCGTTTACAGCGGTTATTTCTTCCCCACTGTCCGCCAGCAAAGCGACCTGATCCTTTTTCAGCTTCTCGTAGAACGACCGAACTTCGGTCGGCAGCTTCACTGAGTGGTACAGGTAATTGACCGGCGGCAGCTTCACACGGCCCTCGGTTCCCTGCGAGAGAACGATAGGCTCCAGCAGCTTGTAGATGTCTTCCTCGGTCTTCTTGCCGCAGCGCGGCTCCCAGCCGGTGACAATGCCGTTCGGCAGCTGACCGGCGGGACGGAAGTACGTGTTGCGGAACCCCGTCAAGGTTTTGCCGAGGGCCTTGCCTTTGTCCAGCAGGAGAATTTGCGCCCACAAATCGACAAGACTTTTCGGGGTCGGGGTACCTGTCAGCCCCCACACATGCTCGGCGTACTTGCAAATTCGCCGCGCCGTCTTGTGGCGCACGGTGTTCCGGTTCTTGTACCCGCTCAGCTCGTCAATGATGACGGTGCGGAAGTACCCGGTCGCTGCCTTCTCCAGCAGGTCTGCTTGGTTGTCCCGGCTAATAACGGTGATGTCAGCATCAATCGCCAGAGCTTCCTCTCGCTCTTTGCGGGAACCGACGACACAGGTAATGCTCAAGTCCGGTGCCCAGAGGTCGCGCTCCGGCCCCCAGACGGTCTCGGCGACGCGCTTCGGAGCGAGCACCACGGCGGGGAGGTGGTCTTTGGTGAGGGCTGACAGGCAGCTTGCGGTCTTACCTAGACCCATGTCCAGGAACAGCGCCTTTCCGCCGTTGCCGTTGCGCAGGAACGCCACAGCCTGTTTCTGGTAGTCGCGCAGCTCGTACTTCGGCTCCCACAGCACGTCGCCCATTGGTTGTCCTCTCGATTGTTTCTTTACATTACAAGTTTTTCGTGGCCCACAATAGCACGTCGTCTTCCCCGGCCAGCACGGCGACGTTCCCTCGTCGCTTCCTTAGGTGCCGGTGGATGAGGGCCTGACGGGGGGACACTCGCCCTCCCTTGGCCCGCTTTAGTTCGACGAACCAGACGGTGCCGTTCGGCAGCAGCGCGATCCGGTCGGGTATGCCCGTCTCCGTCGGGGCCAGCTTCCACGTTAGCCCGCCCGCCTTTTTCACCAGACGGGTGAAGAGCGCTTCCACTTTCTTTTCAGAATTAGATGCCATGCGTCAATTCTATAGCATCCATTCACATGAAGCCAAATCCACGGCGGCCCTTGTTTGGACGGCGCACCCCTCGTCAGGCGGCAATGGACGCCACCGAGGCTAACGTGAGATACGTCACATTGGCCCCTTTATATATTTATTTAATAAGAGATATATCCTTTATTGCGGATTTAGGCGACTTGAGGCGACAACCCTTGTATTTACTGGGATGTAGCCTAATTCCTACCCCCGATTTAGGCTTCAAAACCCCCACTTCTACCCCTTCTTGCACCCTAATTCTGCCTTCCTCGGCTTCTTTGGAATTTATTGTACCTAGTGACCCACCTCACCTATTCGCCTACCATTCGACCTCACATGTGACGCTTGTCATACGTGACTTTCTCATCTTCCTTGTCGCCTCTGACGTACCCCGAATCGCCTACCAAATTTGGCGACTTCCCTTTATTTGCAAGGGTTGTCGCCTCTTGTCGCCTATTTTTCAAAAATCCTATATATTACTTCCTTCTTGCGCGTGTGCGCGCGTGATTATACACGGTCTATAGGCGGTAGTGGCCCTGGTATCGGTGTGTTTCGTGACACTTCTTCCGATAGCGGCCGAATCTGGGTGGTTGCCGGGGTGTTAGCGGCGGGACGGGGGGTTGGTGCCCATTACCGTCTGCGCGTGGCTGTGCTCGCCGCTGCGCGGCCCTCCCCCCGTCATGTGGGTGATTGTCCGGTCTGGCCTTCGCTGGCCGTTCTCGGGGCGTCTGTGCCCGGTGGCGCTGCAAGCGAGGAACCCCGTCACGGTGCGCGCTCGCCGTCGGTGGTGTGGTATGCTTGAGGGGACGCAAACGAACAACTGCTGATCATCTGTTCTGCTGTTAGTCTGTCTCTCGATGTGGTACGGAACGCCCCTGGTCTTCTTCTCCCGGAAGCCGGGGGCGTTTCATCTGTGCTACACTGTCTTATGTGCGAGTCATATAGCCCTCGCAGCGGAACACCTACCCGTTACTACTAAACTCTCCATTCGGGATTGGGAAGCCTAGTCATAGTCATGCGATCCGCTGCGGGGGTTTTCTCATGCCCCCGTCCAGTGTGATAGACTGGAAGTCCTTTCATAGGGTGTCTATCCGGTATGAGGCGGCGGGTCTTTCCGTGAAGCTTAGCCCGCCGCCTCTGCGATAGGTAGCTGAGGAAACAGTGCATGGGAAAAGCCCCGGAGCTAGTAATTAGCTCCGGGGCTTTTTGCGTATCTTAGGACTTGCTCGGGTACAGGGTCACGGTGATGGTCTCACCTCCCGCCACGGTGCCTACCTCAGCGTACCAACCCTGCCCGTCACGCACGAGGTGCATGGGGTTCTTCATCTGCCCCAGCAGCTCATCCTTGCGCCCGTAGTGGCCGATGCGTGCCTGAATGTAGGCTTCCCACAGCAGGTTCAGCTCGCCCTTCTCACAGCCGTTCTCGTACAGCTTGCGCAGCACCCGTCGGGTAGCAACGGCGTTGTCCGTCTCCAGGGTTGCCTTCGTGCCCTTCTCGGGGAATATGCTCCCCCAGTCAAGGCCGATAATTCCGTCAGTGATTGGCTCCAGCCGTCCCGGCACGTCCACTCGCTGCTGCAACTGGGCTGAGCGTAGCGCTGCGTTGAGCGCTCGCCGTACCACCACGGCTAGCCCGTCCTCGCGCTCTTCGTCTAGTTCCCCGCCGCTGGGGTGGCCTGTGAGCACATCCCCTACGTACTCGGGAGTCCCGTCTCCGTTGAGGGCGAAAACGTGGTTTTGAATCTCAAGGTACGCGGTGAGGCCGTGGGCGTAGAGGTCTAGCTCGGTGCCAGCCGGTCCTGAGAGGTTATCGTACAGGGTGACAAGAGCGTGCTTGTGTTGGTTCTCTCCCGGCTGGGGTAACAGCGTGAAGTCCCAGGTGTATTGCGGTGCTTCCCATCCAAGGATTGTCATTCTCGTTATTCTTTCTCTTCGCGCCGCCGCTTGATGTCCAAGTGCGAGACGGCAATGTTGTAAATTCCGTGGTTGTGTAGTGCCTTCGTCAGGGCGCGGGATAAGTATCCGATGGCCTCTGCGAGGTGGTCTTGACGTGAGCGGGTGCCAGGGACTCCCAGGGAGGTGAGTGTCACCCCGTCAGGCAGCAGCACGTGCGCCCCGTCCCCTCCGTATTCTTTGAGCAGTTCCACCCGTCCGGCGGCCCGTATGCGTTTGCCGGTGCGCACTGAGTAGCCCAGCGTTAAGGTTGCGTAGGCGACGCGCTCGCCCAGTGGGCCTTCCAGGCTGAGGGTTAGTATCTCGTAGGTGTTGTCCACCTCTCCGAATGCGTTCACCTCCAGCACTCGGGATAACCCCGGCATGATTGGCGCTGCGTTCCTTCGTAGATGACTGCGTACCATCTCACCTATCCTTTCTTCTGGGAGCGACGCCCCGGCGGGTTGTTCGGGGCGTAGTCGTACTCACTCGGCTTGTCCCCGTAGAGGTCTTTCAGCTCGTCTACTTGTTCTTGCGTCCACACGGGCACGAGGCGGCCTCGGTACATCAGCTCGCCGACAGGCTCCGGCATGTGCTTGAACATGTGCTGGCGGTGCCGCCCTAGCTCTCGCATCAGAGATGCTTTGGTGTACAGGCGCACCTTCACCGTCTCGGTATCAAGGGTTTCGGTTGTCATTGTCGTTGTCCTTAGGAGGTAGGTTTTTCTTGAGGTTGCGGCTGAACACTGCCGCGAATGAGTCCACGGCCAGCTGCGATTTCTTGGTGTTTGCCCTCAACCGTGCGAGGTTCTTCTCCCTCGTCTCGCGGCTGGTCTTGCGGGCGTGGTGACGGGTGCACAAGGCTTGCAGGTTCTCAATGCGATGATCGTCTGCCGCTCCCATGTGGTCTACCTGAGTAGCCCGCGCCTTGCACCGCTCTCCAGTGTCCTCTTGGATAGCCTGGCACTGGTACCCGGCCCGCTTGAGGACTTCTTCGCGTAGAGGATTCCACTCCCGCTTAGGGGGTAGGGGCTTGCTCCGTGAAGAGGTTCGCCCCCACCCGCTGCGGCGTCGCTGTGCACGGTTCACAGTTCATCCTCCGGCATGAGGGAACGCACCTGCGCTACCAGAGTCGGTATTAGGTTCTGGTACGTGTAGAAGATGTGAGTACCCCCCGGCGTGGAACTGTCCCCGTACCGGGCCTGGGCTGCTCGCAGGAACTCTTCGATAGTTCCCTTGAAGCACCCGCGCTTGGCTAGGATTTGCTTCTCGTTAGCGTCGTACCAGACGGTGAGCAGGTCGTTATCTGCCCCGATCGGGGCGACCTGCACGAACGGTAGCGCCGCCCCCCGCCCTGCTGCCAGGTTCACGTTGTGCAGGAACGTGTTCATGCGCAGGGAGGTTAGCTTGTCGCGGGAGCGAATAGTAACCCCGGCCAGTGTCGAGTTCGCTTTGATACGAATCACCCCGTCAAGGTGCACCCATTCCAATAAGCACCCCGTCTCGATGATGCTGCGGTGCTGTAGCGAGATGCGAGAGCCGGTGATGGTATCGGCCCTCACAAGAACTGCTTTGGCCGGAGGGGTGTTGCCCGCGAACTGTACCTTTGAGGAGCCGCGAACCTGAGTGTGCCCACCTAAGCGAACGCCCTTCACGATACTGCCACTAAAGACCCATGACCGGCCCCAGTGCGGGAGCACCCCCGGCCCGTCCACCTCTCCGCCGACCATCCCGCGAGGGTCGCCTTGGTGCGGGTTAGTGGGAACGACGGTGAAGGTCTTGTTCTCGTTGCGTCGCAACTCGTACTTCTTGCGTGGCACCTCGGCAACGTTCTTGAGGTACCAGAACAGGAACAGGTACACATTGCTGTTCAGCGCCGCCAGGTAGCGTATCATTCCGGTGTGCGGTTCGATGTGCTGGCCGTAGCGGTAGATGAAGGCGTCGCCCTTCTCTTCCCACAGTGCGCTCTCTCCGTAGGTAGGCGCTGCCACAACGTAATGCGACCTTTTCACCGTCACGGTGAAGAACGTCACCCATTCCAACTCTCCCCAGTACAGGGTGAGCCGGTTCTCTGGGAGGTACTGTGTCGGGTCGCCGGTGAAGACGGCCCGCAGCTTGCCCTCGAACATAGTTTCGACTGCCCGGCCCATGTCCTCCGTCCGGGGCGCGAGCGTTATTCCGACTTGTTCCATGAGATGTTCCTTACTCTTCGTCGTATTCTGGCGTGTCGTTCGCCACCTTGCGCACCTGCTGTTCCAGGATGGGCAGCAGGTCGTGGTAGATTTCGTAGACCTCAGGACGCTTGTCCTTGTGGGCCTTCTCGTTGTCCTTGAGGAAGTTCTCAACCGTCCCGTGGAAACACCCCCGCCGTGCGTGGGTCTTGCCGTCTTTGTCGAGACACACCGTGAGCCTCCCATTCTCCGAACCGATTGGCCCGACAGATACCACCGGAAGGTGCCCGCTCGCGTTCGCTACCAGGTCGGTGTACATTACGCTCACCCCGTCAGGGATTTTCACCTTGCCCCACGCTGCGGCGGGTCGGATAGTCGATTCTCCGATAAACACCCTAGAGTGGATGGTGACCTGACCACTGATGTTTGCATCACTCAGGTGAGCCCCTCCGATACTGCTTAGCTCTCCCAAGTTCAGGGTCGAGGAGCTGATGAAGTCTGCCTCGACACGTACCAGCTCGTCTGCTCCAGGCTGGCCAGTGACGACGCTTCCTTTCTGAACCAGAGTGTTTGCACCCAAACGAACCCCCGTCACGGTGCTGGTGCCGTCAATCCATGAGCTGCCCCAATGAGGAAGCACCCCCGGCCCGTCCACAATACCCCCCGCCTTGCGTTTGGCTTCGGGGTGGCGGTCACCGGACATGATGACGCGGTACCGATCCTCGCTTTCCTTCTCTAGGAAATATTTCTGACGGGGTGGTTCTGGAACTTCGTCGATGTACCACTTCAAGAACGATTCGATACCGCCGCTCAGCGACAGGGCATACTCGGACTCGTCAGCTTCATAGCTCAAATCCCACTTGTCCCATGCGTGCTTGAGGCACATATCGTTGGGGTAGAACGGATGCCCCCCGTAGATAGGCAACGCGTACATTTCCCAGTCGCCTACCTCCCCCCGCTCGGGAGTTACGATGCCAAATTCAATCCACGGCATGTCGTTCCACACCAGGAAGAACATGTGGTGTTCGATGCGGTAGCCTTTGTGCAGCTCCCCTGACACTGTACCGTTGTACAGGTGCCCGAACCGATCCATGAGCTTGAGCGTACGCTCTTCTAGCTCAATGCCTTTCACGTGTGCCATGTCTAGCCGTTCCTTTCTCCGATTGCTTCCAAAATTTCCAAGTGCGATTCCCCGGCGTTGAGCAGGTTCAGCAGCTCCAACCGCAGCAGGTCGTCGTCTTCGTAGCTCAGCTTCTCTCGCACCATATCCAGCAGCCCCCAGTAGCTACCGCACTGCGCCTCGATGTCGCCGTCTTTGTTACGCCACATGGTAAGTGCCATGTCGTCCGGTCCTACCGCGTTCATCTGTATGAAGGGAGTGCGCCCGTCGGGGTCGCCCGCCACGTCCATGTCGGTAACGGTGGCGTGGGCGGGGATGGTGGCGTTGTGCACGAAGCTTTCCGACACGCGAACCTCATCCGATAGCAGCGTCTCCCCTGTGATGGTGGACGAATCTGTGAAGACCTCGAACCATTCCAGGCAGCATTCTTTTTCCCGCTCCGTTGTGAGGTCTACGGTCGTCTCCCAGATGAAGCACCGGCGAAGCTCTAGCAGGTCGCCGTCTTTGCTGTTGAACGACACATTACTGTGGGAGATGAACGTGTGCCCGTCCAGCTTCACCCGCCCCTGCACTGTTGAGTATTCGTCCACCCATGAGGTGCCCGTCTGCGGCAGCTGCCACGGCCCGTCGATCAGACCGCCCACAGCCCCCGCCTTGATGGTATTGTGTTTCTGTTCGAGGTTGCGCAGCAGCCGGTACCGGCGGCGCGGCGACCCTTCGTTTCCTTCTATCTCCGCGTATTTCGGTGCCAGAGGCCCACCCTGCAACTCATGGAGGTTGCGGAAGATGAACTGCGCGGTGACTGCCCCGCGAGCGTCTGCCACGTCTAGGTTCTCGAACCCGCCTGGTATGTGGTACCGCCCACGGTGTGAGCATGCTTGCTTGCCGGGGAAGTGGGGGTACTGTGTCCAGTCAATCCCGTAGCAGTCGTATTCGTATACGTCCAACACCCCAGACTTTTTCCACGCTTCCTTTTCGACGATTTGCACCACGCCCCACAGCATGTCGTCTGCGTAGATGAGCAAATCCCCCGGCCTGTCGGCGCGAGACTCAGTACGCACCGTCACGCCGTACCGTTCGGACGTTTCCAGCGACGCCATGTGCGCCCGGTCTAGACCGGTCGGCGGCTCTGAGTATTCCCGATCGAAGAAGTCTACTAGCTTTGCTTCTGACATTTCTCTATGCCTTCCATCCGTATTTCTCTGCGAGTTCCCCTAGCCTAAGGCCCCGCTCGTGTATCGCATCCAGCCCGTCGCGTGAATCTTCGACGGCCTCTAGAATGCGTGTCATTTCCCGCATGGGGCGGGCGAGTGCTTCCCACATCTGCGGGCACTCTTTCTTGTACCGCCCCATGACTTGAGTAACTATGAGGTGCGTGGCGTACAGGTCGTCAAGCGCCTCTTCTAATTCGTCGCTGATGTCTTCCCACCGCCGCGCACCCATGCCTTCGTCCTTCCTAATAAATCAACCAGCTACGGCCTTCGCCATCGGTTCCTATGAACTCGATACCGGGGAACGTGAAGCCCACAACGGTACCGTCTACGGTCTTCACCTCCCGGCAGGTCGCGGCTTTGATGCTGGCTGCCAGCGTCTCTTCCGCTTCCCGCCCGACCATGAAGATTGTTCCCAGGATTCGCCAGGGCTGAGGCGTGGCGACGGACACCGCCCCGCCCCGGATAAGCTTCGCGTCTTCCCGCTCTGCGATCGGAACCCACTTATCGCCCTTGAGTACCTGCCCGATAGTCTCTACTACCTCCCAGGTTTCCGGCGACAGGTGCACGCGGGTGATGTTCTCGCCCCCCGTCGGGGAGGTGATGGGATACGCGCCCTGCACCTGGGACTTAGGCCATTCCACCGTCCGGGTACGGAACTCCCTTAGCCTGTAGTGGTCGGGGTCGATACCATTCAACCCCGGCGTGAACCAGTCCAAAAGCCCGGCGTTCGTAGGTTCCGTCTGCTTCGCCCGCATCATTGATTCGACTGACATTGCTCTGCCCTTTCCTAGTGCGTGTCCTCGATAACTATTTTCGCGGTGGCGCGGAGGTCTGCTAGGTACCGCCTGATTTTCTGTTCATGGTCTTCTAAAGAGGCTGAATCCTCCCGGCGACCAAACCCGATCCGGTCCAGGTCTGGGTTGAAGAGGTTCACCCCGTCAAGCCCCAGCCGTAGCCCCAGAGTTTCAAGAAACTGATTGACGTTCATCATGTCTGCTATGGCAGCGTCCTTGAAGGCCTCTAAGAAGACTTTGGGGAACCCCGGCCCTATCTTTACCGCGTCTACCTTCTTCATGAAGTCCGCCCACAAGGAAGCGAGCCGTAGCACTACCACCGCCCGGCGTAGCTTTCCTAGGTGGTACTTTGTGGGGTAGCTCAGTAGGATGGCCCGCGCCTGTATGTGTAGCGGTTTCTCTTCCAAGTACTGGGGTAGTTCGCCCTCTAGGTTTTCTTCATCCAAGAGGCGAAGGGCGACGACGGTACAACTGAACTTGTCGTATGCCCACTGGTTGGCTATCACCTTGAACGCTTCCTGCACGTTCTCAGGAAGCCCGCGCACCTTGAAGAAGGTCTGTAGGGCTTCGTCAAAGTCTAAGATACGTAGGATTTCATCACGCTTTAGCGTGGGGTCTGTGAGCTTCAACAATGCTCTGCCTTTCTTTAGTCTTCGTACCGGGTGCCGTTCCTGTCACGGTACACATACGTTTCCTGCATGGTGTTGCCGCGATTAGTCCACCATTCCCACATGTCGATTCCCGCCAGTACCGCCAGCCCGGTTACCGGGTAGGCGATCGCCGTGATTACCAGTGCGTTCATCCACGTACCGGAAAGCCCGGCCAGAGCGCCGATAACCACGGCGGCGGCACAGTGTAGGCAGATGATTGAGTGAATCGCCCAGCGGGCACTACGTAGCTGGTTCACTATTCCCACCCCGGCATTACCTTGTCGCGGGCCTTGCATAACAGTTCGTAGTTACGTTCCTTGAGGGCCTCCAGGTCTACGTACTCTGACGTGTTTTCGCCCCCGTCTTGAAGAACTGCATATAAGGTCGGAATTACACAGGTGAACTTTCCGGTGCCGTCGTCCGCCACCTTTACGAAGTCGAGCCACGCCGCTTTATACAGAACGCCTAATGTGTTCTCCCGCAAGTCCCGAATGGGAGTATCGAGTAGGTAGGCTTCCACCTGTTCCTTGAAAACCCCCGTCATGCGCGTCACGCCGACCCTATCCAGGAAGGTTTGAATCTGCCCGGCGATAACCAACAGGCTTTCGGCCTCGCGTAGTTCTTGGTTCATGGGCAGAGGGGACGGGCTTAGTTCCAGAACCCACGCAGCTTGTTCCGCCTCTGGATATTCCCACAGAAATTCCGGTGGGTTGCCTGGGTACTTGATGTACAACCGTTCCAGCGCCCCGATCACGTCGTGTTCTTCTACCGCCAGGTGCCAGAACGCCTTGACCGTTTCTTGTGGGATGTTCCCGGCCTTCAAAAAGTCTAGGTACCGGGCGACCGCTACAGGCAAGCTGAGAACCTTAGGGATGTCCACCTCTGTTAGGTACGGGTCTTGCATCTTTGGTAAATCCATTGTCGTATCTTTCTGTGTAGTGTGACGGTCAGGATTGTGCATGAAGTGGTAATCAGTAGCTAAGCCAACCATTGCGCGCCGTCCGGTGCGTAGCAGTGAAATTCAATGCCCAGACTCGCCTTTATTTCGGCGGCTAAGGTGCCCGCTTTCAGCAGTCCAACACCCAGAATTTCCGCAAGCACTGCGTGAGCGCCCGCCCCGTTGAGAGGTACTGAGTACACGTACCCGTTGCGCTGTCCCAGCTGTTTCACACCTTTCTGCCCAGCTAACCCTTCAGAACCCCACACCCCTAGTGCGTGGCCGATAGCTGAGAGCACCGGCTCAAGGTCTGTGGGTACCCACACCTTTCCGGGGGTTTCGCTACGGGTCGGAACTTTGATTTCGTAGGCTAATAGCGGAACCTCAATTACGCGTTCCCCGAACACCACTATTTTTTGCGGTGGGTGCGGGAGCAGATCAAGATTCACCCCGGCCAGCTCCTCGTTGTAAAAGTTCTTATCGCCCTTCTGCACCCATGGCAGAAGTTCTAGTTGTGCACTGAACATCTCATGTCCTTTCGTCCTTTGTTTTTCGGTGTCTATGTGCGGTGTTATTCACCATCGCTGGGAATACCGGCTACTCTCCCCCGGTAAGGTCATCTACATAGCTTTTCAGTGCGAAGAAGCCCACCGTCGGCAGTACGGTCGTGGCGGCTACAACGCCCGTGACCTGGTAGAAAACCTTGAGAGCGGGTATTAGGCTTTTCGCGTCCAATATGACTATCGGTATCATCCCGTAGAAGAGGGCTAATACCATAGCCACAACAGATGTGGCGAACACATAGGCTAGGCATTTCAAAAGTTTCAGAATGGGCACCATTTGACCCCCTACCTTTCTGATAGTGTTGTGTATTTTCCGTGCCCGGCGGGCTGCTGAGCTTAGCTCAGCTTGGTAAAGGTCTCTAGCAACTCTTCACCTGGAAATTCGGGGTCGTTAGGTTCCGGTGCTTCGATACCCTCTAGGGTCTCCATAGCTAGGGCGGACTCTTCGCCCGCCACGATGCGCCGGTAAGCGTCCGTGTCGTTCTCAAGGTCTGAGTAATCCACGTCCCCTAACCATTCGCCACCTAGATATTCACCGTTGAAGTCCAACAGGTCTAGGTAAATGTCCACCCTGCCACCAGCCATGTAGGCTGCCACGTCCAGAGCGTCGGATTCCTCCCACGCCACCACATACCCTTGACGGTACCCGTCGCCTTTGTCCGCGTCGATTGGGCAGAAGTACGCGGTACGCACGTCGTTCAAAAAGCCCGGCGCGTCTTCTTCCACACCTAAAGCGATGAAGTGTGAATAAGTTTCCCAGTTCTTTTCAAACTCTGACAGGTCTAGGAACCAATGGTGTGCCGCGTGGTGCCCGGCCCGTTTGTCGTTGAAGCTGGTTTCAATCCACACCACGGACTCGAACGCGTTCTTTAGCGAGTTTGGTATATCTCCATAGCCAGGATTCAAGGGCCGGGCGACAATGTCCAAGCGCCGGTTCCCGTCCAAGGTCTTCATGAACAGTGAGCGCTTCTCTGCTACCGTGTACGCCGGATCTACGTATTTTAACTCCATTGCTCAGTCTTTCTCTCTTGTGTTCGTTGCTCTGTATACCTAAGGCCGTCTAGTAGATGACGATACCGGCGGCAGTAAAGGCGTTGATAATGGAACCGTCACCGTTGCCGCCTAAGACGGCGTCCGACCAGAGGTACCCGATACCGTGGGTAACCGTCCACCGGTAAAACTTCTCGCTGTACCGAGCACCCACAACCACATTCCAGGGCTTGCCACAGATGGACTCATAGAACAGGTTCATGTGGCGAACTAAACGCCCGTCGAACGCTTCTGTTTGGGTTGCATATTCTGGGTTATCGTACAGCCGTACACTGACGATAGCCACAAGCCCGGCTTCCTTTGCCTTCTGAGCAATACCCTCAACGGTGAGTTCTGCCAGTGCCTTGCGAAATTCTGCTTGATGTGCCATTGTCGGCACCTCCCTTTTCTCTTGATTGATGGTGTACGAACCCCGTCTAGGTTCTCGCACCCGGTGGAGGAATTGAACCCCCACTGTGCCCGCCAGGGCCGGGTTACCGTATCCGGTTGCTTAGCTGCCGTAGTAGAATGGGTGTTCTTCTTGAGTGTTGTACTTCACTACGGTTGCGGTCAGTCCGTATTCATCCGGAAAATTCCCGATACCTTCCTTGAGAGGTTTCCCTCCAAGGTCTTTGACGGTGACGCTAAAAAGCTCTGAGCTTTCGTCGATAACTATCACGGCCTCTGTATCTAATGTTGATACCTGCGCCCACACTGCAACATCTTTCCCTGTCACCGTCTGCATTGAAGCGATATTCAAGGTTTCCGTGGCGTGCTTGCTAATGAACCCGTCAAGGTAGATGGTCTCACCGGGCTTAGGCAGGTCTTCTAGGGCCAAGTGGTTACCTAATGTCATTTCCATTGTCTTTCTCTCTTTCCTATCGTGCCGATACCTGATGTACTGCTTGCGTGACTAGACCTATGAGAACCGCCGCCATTGGCACGAATGCGCCCATGACCACCGCCGGGATTCCTGATGACGATAACCAAATTGCCGTGCCCCCTAGTAGCGCAACGGTCCATATGAGCGTGATAGCTGCAAGGTCTCTGATTGCCTGTTTCATTTCTGCTTGTCCTTTGTCTTTTGTGCGACCGGGGCCTCTCACACCCCGGCCTGTGGAGCCTTCTAATCCAGCCTGTTTAGGCCGTGCCCGTCCGTGGAATCGAACCACGGCTTGCACCATGACGGGCTACCGCATTATCGGTGAAAATGTGCGGTGTTGTTTCCTAGCGCTGGGAATACCGGCGCTGCATTGCCGCAAGGATGTTCCCACCTTGCGGACTCTTCTTCTCAGCTTCATACTTAGCTGCGAAAGCTTCTAGAATCTTTGTCATGGTCTCCCTACTTCCAGCTGACCGTTGCACGGAACGTTTCGTAATCTTCGCCGCCCTCATACTCTGGGGTGATGTCGTATACGTAGCAGTCTCCCAGCATCCCGTGCGAGAGTTCCTTTACCACCTCTGCCCGTAGGCTCTGGAAGTACCGCGCCCATTCGGCGGTATCGTCGCCAAAATCCCGCTCTGGGGATACGTAATATTCGATTGAGGTTTCACGGCCCCCGTCATGGGAAGTTACGGTTACATGCGTGGTGTTCCCGATATTGTCGTGGTGCAGCACCAGGGCCGCGTTCTCTACGGTAGGCTTTACCATGCCACCCGTCCTTTCTCTCTTGTGATGTGACCGGTCAAGAAGACCGGTTGAGCGCCCGGCTAGGGGGTCGAACCCTAGCTATGCCCACCGGGGCCGGGCTGCCGTTGTACGGCTATCTGGATATTAGGTTTGCGAGTGTTACCACCGCCACGGCGATAGATACCGCCGCGCCTATCCAAGCGGCGGTGATTACCGCCTCTGAGGTCTCTGCTGTGGCGTTGGCGATTACCACCGCGCAAGCCCCACAACCTATCAGTGCTAAGCCTAGTGCTATTACCTGTCCCATGTCTCCCTTTCTAGCGGATGAAAAGCCCGGCGTCCGAGAGCTTGCGCTCTACAGCACCGCTCCCATCCCCGCCTAGTAGGCAGTCTTGCCAGCGGTACCCGATACCGTGGGTTACCGTCCACCGATAGAACTTCTCCGAGTACCGAGCGGGGATTAAATCCGTCCAGTCTACCCCGGCGATGTCCTGGTAGAGACGGTTCATGCACTGGGCTGTACCGTCGTCGATAGCCTCTGTGATGGAGGGTACTGACATATCTTCTCGGAGCCTTACATATGAGAAGGCTCCGATACGGGCGGCTTTGATTTTCTCGGAGAGCACTTCCAGGGGCATACCCTCCAAGGTTTCCGTGAATGCCTTGAGCTTCTGATAGTGTGACTGTGCCATGTGGCACCTCCCAATCTCTCGATGCTGAAAGCTACCCGAATGTGGTAGCCGCGCCCAGCGAGGGGGTCGAACCCTCCATGCCCCCGTCTGGGGCTGGGCTGTGGGTCGCGCTTCCTTAGGCGGCTGCCATGAGGAAGTCCCAGACTGCCCACGCGGCCCCTTCGATAGCGGGGGGGATGTCGGCGGGGTCTACGGTTAGCGCGAACCACGCTAATGTTTCAGCAAGATTCATTTGCTCTGTCCTTGTCTCTATGCGGTTGTCAATCAACGATTCATACTTCATACCTCTAGGGGGTGGGGGTACAAGGTCTCTAGCCGGTGCATTTCGCTGTCGCTCACTCATCCGAGGTATCGCTACCCTACGCCCTACGGGCGGTTGTCCTGCTGTGGCATCTATTCCCTTGTTCGCCCTGCCCTGTTGGCCTGACAGTTATCACTATACGCGGCTCAATTGACACATGTCAATTCATGTGGGCGTGATGTGCGACACACTCACATGCGTGATGCGGCTGATTCGTTGATATGGCGCGGATGTGGGCGCATGAGCGGGTGAGTGTGTGCGTGGTATGTGTGACGTGGTGCACATGATATGTGGGCATATGTGAGTGTGACGCGTGTGCATGTGTGCGCATGTGTGTGCGTGTGATGTGTGAATGTGATGCGTGTGCATGTGTGCGTGATGCGCGCGCGTGAAAATGAATAACGCGCGTACATGCGTGCGCGCGTAT
>ERZ772956.162-NODE-162-length-55362-cov-7.839858_pt1 | contig 55362 bp, 51 predicted proteins | sample MGYA00580683_ERZ772956 | MGnify/ENA primary metagenome ERZ772956 (study PRJEB29015, sample SAMEA2738077) | human oral metagenome | biome: human oral; feature: human-associated habitat; material: saliva | place: China | collected 2212 ... | reverse complement strand
TAAAAAAAGCACGGATTATGAAAGTATCGTTCATGTTATTCAGTACATCGATGATCATTTTTCGCAAACAATAAAATTAACGCAACTTTCCAAATTAGCGAATATGAGTACAACAAAGTTAAAAAATTTATTCAGGCAATTTACAGGGTGTACTATTACTGAATATATTTTATCAAAAAAAACTGACTATGCTTCACATTTGTTAGCTGATTCTGATTTATCTATAGAAGAACTTGCAAAGAAAGTAGGATTTGACACCGTTTCCGGTTTTTCCACTTCATTTAAGAAACAGATGGGTATACCGCCGTCAGAATACAGAAGACAAATTGAATTTAATTGTTTGAAGAATCCATCAAAAGTCGCAAATCTCTCATTTGAGAGCAGTGATACTGAAAACACAATCTAACCAAGTAGACGGAGGTTGCTCTCTACCTGCTACACTTTTATGATTCTAAACTGGATTATACGTGACAAAACAAATTATTCCCAAATCATATCTGAAGCGAAAACCCACATTGGAAATTACTGCAAAATCTGTCCTGTATGTGCTGTAAATATGCACTGTGGAAGCGAATATGATGATATTTCTTACACCGATATTTTAGTCAGAGCATACACCGAAAACGAAATCACCGCATTCACAGGAGCCTTTGTCGATGCAATAGATAGCAAAACAAAAGTCTTAGTTGATAGAGGTATACGAAGCGGAGCTGATATTTTCAATACTTTGCAATGGGTGCATATAGCATCAAATGGAGAAATTACAATGACAAAGAAAAACCAAAAAACAGAAATAGCAATTATGCGGTGGGAATCAGGCAAAGTTCCACAAGGGTTAATTCAACTTGAAGCATTACCGGGGAACAGTACTAATCCAAAGACATATCCTTTTCCCGTAAAATTCATTGAAATTCCGGGAGCATGCGTAAAAACTGTAATAACTCATCCCGATGAAGAAATTCTTAATAGAATGATCTCTATAGGGAAAGAGCTTGAAAATGAAGGTATAAAAGCAATTGCCACCAGTTGCGGATTCAATGCAATTTTTCAACAGAAGGTTGCTTCTGCCATTAACATACCTTTTTTCTCTTCATCACTTCTGCTTGTTCCAATGTTACAGGCAGCTGTCGGTATAGATAATGGTATAATAGTGATCACCGCCAATAAGAGTTCTTTATCTGAATCACACCTTAGTCAGTGTGGTATTACCAAAAACATGAATATTAACATAATAGGACTTGAAAACGAAGCAGAATGGAACAAAATATTTAATGCACCTGATAAAAATTTTGATATGAAAAAGGTTGAGGATGAAATTATAAATGTTGCGGTTCAAGCTATAACAAATCATGATAATATCAAAGCCATTGTGCTTGAATGCACCGATCTTCCGCCTTTTGCAAAAAAAATAAGCGAAGCAACAGGGTGTATGGTATTTGATTTTACTACAATGATTTGCCTTGCAGCAAGCTCTCTTGGGAAAATCAATATGTATTGAGCCGCAGGATAACCGAAGAAAAAATCAGATATTCAGCACCTTGGATCTTAATTAAATATATAATATTGATTTGAGGTGAATAAAATGATGAATTTGGGAAGCATAGACATAAACAGTCTTGATATAAATAGCCTTGATTATGTATTTATCGTTGATAAATACTACAATATCGTTTACGATACCCGTTACGATAATGTCATGAATAACGGGGAGCAAGATTATTTACTGTCTGATATCGTAAATAAAAATTTTTTCAAAGCCTTTCCAAATCTAAACAAAAATAACAGTACAATTGTAAAGTGCATGGAAACAGGTAATGTGATAGTTATCAAAAATCAAAGCTTTGTTGATTATTTAGGCAGAAAATATTTTACACATAGCGTGACACTGCCTATTATGAGAAAAGGTGAAATTGTAGGAGTTGTAGAACTATCCACAGATGCTGAGAACTTGACAAATATAAACTATAATACAGAAAACGATAAATTCAACAAACTTTATGATACAATTACGATGGAACAGAATACTATATCCTTTAATAAAATTCTGACATTAAATAATTTGATGAAAAACACCGTTGAAAAAGCAAAAGTTTTAGCCAGCACTCCTGTTCCAATTCTTATATACGGTGAAACAGGCACTGGAAAAGAATTATTCGCACAAGCAATGATGAATATGACTAAATGTCCCAAAAATAAAGTAATTATACAAAATTGTGCAGCCGTTCCCGAAAATCTTATGGAATCGATATTATTTGGCACAGTAAAAGGAGCCTATACAGGAGCTGAAACAAATATGGGATTATTTGAACAAGCAGATAATGGAGTTATATTTCTAGATGAACTAACTTCGATCCCGTATACTGTGCAGGCAAAACTTCTTCGAGTCATACAGGATGGCACTTTCAGGCCTTTGGGCAGTGTTAAAGATAAAAAAGTAAAGGTAAAGGTTATTGCTGCCATGAATGTTGAGCCTCATTTTGCTATGGAGCATAATATAATCAGAAAAGATTTATTCTACAGATTTTCTGCAGGACTTCTAACAATACCACCATTACGACAAAGGAAAGACGATATAGAGATGTTCATTTCACATTATATTCATCAATATGCACTGATTTACAGCAAGGAAATTAAAGGAATAACCTCTAAACTAAAAGATATAATGCTAAACTATCCTTGGGAAGGAAATGTGAGAGAATTAAAGAACACTGTAGAAGGAATGATAAGCATAAGTAAAGATGAATTCCTTAACGAAGATCTTTTACCTGAATATATAAAACAGCAATTAAAAAAATCTTCATCAATTAATGATATCAATGAAGACGGGATAAAATCTTTTTATGACATACATAATGAAATGTCTGAGAAAAAAATTAACAATTATAGTGAATTTATCCACTCTTTTGAAAAAGAAATAATAAGCAATGCATTGTCCGCCGCTTCAGGTAATAAGGCAGAAGCCAGCAGATTATTAGGTATACCCAGACAAACCCTTAACTATAAAATCAAAAAACTGGGGCTATAATAGTATTGCCGAATTAAAGATAACTCTAAAAATTGGGGTTATCTTTTTTGCTCAAATTTCGTCGTAGACAAAATTTGGGCGACAGCTTTTTGCCATTATTTAAAAATTTTAAAAAAAATATAATTCCAATCATAAAAACAGTCATATTTCTATTGTTTGGAACTTGGCATTAAACTTGCTTCATATTGTTAGTAAGGGAGCGTTCGTATAAACATTACTACCAATTTTTAACAGGAGGTAAATATGGATAACTATGGAATTTTATCTTTGGCACCTGCCCTTATTGCCTTGATACTGGCCTTTGTCACTAAAGATGCTCTATTTTCTATATTGATAGGAGTGTTAGTGGGTATTGCTATCACAGGTCAAAATCTGATTACAGGTTTTACTGGAATTTGTCAGAGTGCATTAGGCAATGCAGATTTTATATGGGTAATATCTATAGAAATCTTTATAGGTATGATGATAGCATTTTTTCAAAAGTCCGGAGCCATACAAGCTTTTTCGGCAATAGTTACTAAACATAATTTGAAAAGAAGAGGCGCCCAAGTTCTCTCTTGGCTATTAGGTATTTTCATATTCTTTAGTGATTACTTCAGTCCTCTTTATGTAGGGACTGTAATGAGAGGGATAACTGATAAAGCTAAAGTTTCAAGAGAAAAACTAGCTTACATATGCGATTCCACATCAGCACCGGTGTGCACGCTCATACCATTTAGTTCCTGGGGGATATATATGGCAGGTCTGCTGGTGGGAATAGGATCTATCAATAATAAAAATATGGCACAGCAAATTGTAATTAAAATGATTCCATATAACTTCTATGGAATAGCATGTATGTTGATTGTCGGTCTAATTGCTGCAGGTATTATACCTGATTTTGGACCTATGAAGAAAGCCGAATTGAGGGCATATGAGGAAGGTAAACCTGTCAGGGACGGCGCCAACCCATTACTGAGCGGTGAATTAGATAAAATCACACCTGATGAAGGAACTAAACCAAACCTAATACTGGATTTCTTCATGCCTGCACTGATTATAATCAGCATAACCGTAGGAACATACATTATGTCAGGTACTGCCAAGACTTTAGAGGCCTTTGTATGTGCAGTCGCTTATCAATTTGTAATCATACTGATAAGGAAAATGTCAACATTCTCAGATCTGATGAAGGTCGCAGTTGAAGGAATAAAAAGTGTGATGAGTGCTATGCTGATTTTAGCTATGGCGTACTGTATAAATGCAATAAGTAAGGACTTGGGTACTGCAAATTTCGTGATAAGTGTTACTAAAAGTTGGATGACTCCTACACTCATAATAGTGTTGACATTTTTAGTTTGCGGATTCATCTCTTTTTTTACAGGTACTTCATGGGGAACCTATGCAATTATGACTCCTATATGTGTGCCTCTAGCCTTTGCGGTTACGGGCGGAGCTACAACATCGTTAATTTACGCAACAGTTGCTGCAATTATGGGTGGCGGATGTATGGGTGATCACTGCTCACCTCTATCCGATACGACCATTTTATCATCACTGGCATCCGGTTCAGATCACGTTGATCATGTTAAGACACAATTACCTTACGCGCTTACCACCGCAGGCATATCAGCTGTGTGCTATGTAATTGTCGGAGTATTGCTTGGATAGCAGAAAGGAGAAATCATGATCATAGGAGTATTGAAGGAATTGAAAGAAAGTGAATATAGAGTGTCCGCTACACCCCAAGCAGTTCAAGAGTTGGTTTTTCACGGTCACAGAGTTTTGGTAGAAAAAAAGGCAGGTTCCGGAAGCGGTTTCTCTGATGAAATGTATATAAACTCAGGTGCAGAAATTAAAGATTCTGCTGAAGAAATATGGAACAATGCAGATATAATTTACAAAGTGAAAGAAATTCTCAAAGAGGAATACAAGTATCTGAGAGAAGACTCAACCGTAATAACCTACATACACTCCAATGCACATAAAGAACAAACCGAAGCTCTTTTAAAAAGCAAATGTATCAGCATAGCTTACGAGGATATTTCAAATGACAAAGGCGAATGGCCTTTACTCTCTCCCATGAGTGAACTCGCCGGAAAAGGTGGATTCCTGGCTGCTCTTAGTCTGTCTCAAAGAATAAAAGGAGGTTCAGGAAAACTTCTTGCAAATGTTTGTGGTGTCGAAACTCCTGAAATAACTATTATAGGTTGTGGCAATTCGGGTTTGGGAGCATGCGAAATTGCATCAGCCCTGGGAAATAACATCACAATGTTGGATATAGATTACGAAAGTATGAAGAATGCAAAACAATATTTACCCAACAATGTAACATTCCTGTTATCAAACAGAATAAATTTATTGAAATGTATAAAAAAAGCTGATGTTGTTATCAATTGCATTCTATGGCCTAAAAACAGAAGTGATCATTTAATCTATAGGAAAGATCTTAAGTTAATGAAAAAAAATGCTATGATCATAGATGTTGCATGTGATGATAACGGTGCAATTGAGAGCTGCAAAGCCACCACACATAAAAAACCAACCTACTACGATGAGGGGATACTGCATTATTGTGTAGATAATATTCCCTCTGCATTTGCAGAAACAGCATCTGTAACACTGTGCAATGTAACACTTCCATTTGTAATGAAACTCGCAGATAAAGGTGTAAAACAAGCTTTAATCGAAGATAAACATTTAAGAAGAGGCTTAACTACTTATAAAGGAAAGCTTACGCTTAAAGAAACCGCAGAGAAATTAGGTTTGGAATATACAAACGCCATTCAAATACTTTAACCCCTATCATATTATTTAAAGATTTTATAATTACTGAATCCCTCCCAAACCGTTGATAACTAAAATTTCCCCGGGGCAAAGCCTCGACTGCCCTGCGAACAGTCGACTCCACCTACAGTGGAGCGGGGAAAGCTGAAAACATTGACATTATTAGAAGTAACATCAATCACGCTTGTTACGGAGCAACTAATTACATCCAATGCGGTTACAGAACCTCTATTGCCTGTGCTCCACTGATACCATGTTTTACACGATCTCTTTCTTCTGCACTCTTTGCATCATTCCAGTGATCCATAGTTCCAACCAGGTAACCTGTGATTCTCCTGATCCTCTCAAAGGGAATATCCTCCAGCGAGTATGTCAATCCGACATATTCTTCGTCCTCTGCATCCAAATCAATTGTAAGCTCTGCAACTTTCCTCTGATATTTTTCCTCAAGATAGTCTACATAAATTTTTGCTTCTTTTTCACTCATTTCGCTTGGCTTGTTGATAATCATTATAACTCTCCTCTTTTATATCATTTCTGCGGAATCACTACACATATTTACTATATATATTGTTCGACATCGCTCTATATACCCTAAATGTCGTAGGTTAAACATTTGAGCAAGCTAATACAGGCGATAAAGCTCCGGTGCGATGTTACAAAAAATTATAAGCTAGACATCGGAGCGTGCAAGTATCTGGGCAGGGGTTTTTCTCATCACAGCAGCAACGGGAAGAAGTCCGACCATAAGATTAAATATGAGAAGAATCGCAAATGTCAAAAATGCAACCACAGGGTTTACCGCATAATTAGATGCAAAACTATCGCTTACCTTAATTACATTGCTTAGAATATAATACATTGCACCTATTCCAATTGCGGAGGTTATAAGATTTATGGCAATTATTTCCCCTGCAAACTTCTTATATATGTCGCTTTTCTTAAGACCGATGGCACGAAGAGTCCCCACTTCTTTGATTCTGGACAGGAAAGACGCCCTGAGCATCAGATAAATTTCTATCAGTGAAATCAGAAGTATTACAGCTGCCAGTGTCAAGGCACTTCTCAGGGTTTTCTTACGAACCTCCATATATGCTTTTTTCTCATGTTCAGTATTCAATGTGGGAGAATAGCCCTTTTCATTCAGCTGATCGACTGTTCCTTCCGGATCTTTCGAATACACCGTCACCTTGTTGTTTTTATGAAAATCATTCAGCAAAATGGTTCTTTTAGATACAAAATAGGAATCTTCCTGTTGATCTTTGGAGGTATAATATCCCACAACGGTAAGTTTTCGTCCCGCCATCTTTTTATTTATAGTTCTTCCGATCTTATATTCATCTTTATGATATTCATTAACCATGGTTTCAAAGTCACCGGCCGGAATTTTTCCCTTTTTCAAAACAATCCCCTTTGCGAGTCCGTAGTTTTTTACCTTGTCATCACTATTATCTTCACCATCGCCGGGCTCACCGGCACCGGGAGTCATAATATCAGGGTCCTGAACATTGGAAGCTGTAATGCCGGGGGCATTTGAAACAATATCTGTCAGTATGCCATCCTTAACAAAAATCGACGGAGACTCAGTGTTTGAAATCCCTACAATTCTAAAATCCGGAAGTCCCTGCACTCTGAGTTTTCTTCCGATAAATTTTTCATAATTATCAAGACCGATGATATTTCCAAATTTATTTCCGAGAAACTTTTTTAAAATCATTTTATCCACTACAATATCCGTAGAGTTCCTCACTGTTTTTCCCTTAAAAACTTCATTCTCTGAAAGCATTTTCGCCGAAACAACCGATCCCGGAAGTTTTGAGAATAAACCTGAGGTTTGAAAGTAATCATTCATAGGCATTTCAAAGGAACGGAAACTTTCCCCGGGCAGAACATATGTAACACCTTTAATCTTCTTCAGTTTCCCGGCGATTTTATCATTTTTCTTCGGGTTAGAAAGGGTTATATAGTGTGGATTGGATGCCATATAAGAATCTTTTTTAACCGTTTTGACCCCGATTATATTGCTGACTGCATAAAATGCAAAAAACGCAGAAATAACAAATCCAAGCAAAAGAAGTTTCCTTAAAAATCTGTAATTTCTAATGTTTTTCAAACCTTTGCCTGTGGAGTTTAGAAGCGTATATATCGGTTTGTATTTCACTTTGTGTTTCTTAGGGAGAAATGCACTGTAATTAAAGGCACTGCTTTCAAATATACTTTTGTCAAGTTCTGTATAGTTCCCCTCTATAAGCTCAATATTACCGGTTTCATCTATTATGGAGAACTTATTTTTCGTATCTATAAATAAATTTCCTCCTCTGACTGCAATATTGATTCTTCCATTTAATTCTCTGTCAGAAAAAAGGTTCAGTTCAAGTCCTCGGCTCTGAATGCTGCTCTGTATGGGCATATCGTGAAGGTATATTCTATTATCCAATTGATAGTTCAGTTTGCCGGTATTGTCATTTTCATTATCCGACTCCACCTTTCCGTTTCGTATTCTTATTATTCTATCAGAATAAAACCCTGCGAGTTCCTCTTCATGGGTTACAAGAAGAACAAGTCTTTCCCCCGAAAGTTTTTTTATCAGATTCATTATTTCCAGGGTATTGCTGCTGTCAAGGTTTCCCGTCGGTTCATCGGCAATTATAATCTGAGGGTTTTTGACGATTGCTCTTGCAATAGCCACCCTCTGTCTCTGACCGCCTGAGAGATCCGATGCCTTCTTAAATCGAAACTGATAGATGCCCACAGCCTCAAGGCAATAATTAACCCTTTTTCTTATTACCTCTTTATTGCGAATACCGATCATTTTCAATGCTATCGCTACATTGTCGAATACAGATTCGTCATCGATCAGATTGAAATTCTGAAACACATATCCGATTTTCGCATTTCGTATGGAATCTATCTTGCCGGAAAATCTTTTGGTTATCTTCTCTCCATCTACGAAAATTTTTCCGCTGTTAATTTTATCCAATCCTCCGATTACATTAAGAAGGGTTGTCTTTCCGCTTCCGGATGCTCCGAGAAGGGTTACAATACCTATATCGGGAAGTTCCAGACTGGTATTGTCCACAACATGAATTTCGTTGGCTTTTTTTCTGTTAAAATATTTATTTACCTTTTCTATCCTGATCATCTTATGCCTCCCCTCTGTAAACACGCATTGCACTGTTTCCGAATATTTTCTTTGCATATCTTCCGGAAATCAGCAGGGACATAATGGTCATGGTGACCACCAGGAGGACATAATCTCTAACTGTTATGAATTTTACAATGCCATTGACATACTGAAACTGCAAATATCCCTCGGCAAAGGCTAATATCAGTAAACCCACGATAATTACCGAAATGGACATTACGACAAGCAGTTCTATCCTCAGGATATTTCCTGTATTTCTCTTTGAGGCTCCCAAGATTCTTAAGGTTGAATAGTATGAATTTCGCGAGCGCATCACCAATCTGATTACCACATAAGCAATGAAAAACAATGTAACTAGAAGAATTCCAAGCATCAGCCTTGAAAACATCTTTTGAACCAGTAAGATGGTTTCCATCTGGTTGTTTTTGGAAACATTTCTAATTTCCAGTACCGTATACCCCTTGGACTTAAGGGCTTTTATCGTATTACTGTTTTTCATATAGTCTTTGGTAAAAACACTTATCTGGTAGTCGCCTCTGTCATAGAGTCTTTTGTAATCAGCTTTATTTACGAAAATTGATTCTGCATAGGTATCATAATCATCCTTTGCAAGCTCAAGAAGCTTTTCCATATTCTCTTTTTTTACAACGGCATCTATCTCAAAGCTTCTTTTCCCCTTGAAAAACATATTTTCTACGGTTATTGACATTTGCTTTCCCGATGCACGCCCTTCTTTATAGTAGTTTTCTGCATCCTCTTTGAAAATATACGCTTTCCCCGGAGATATCAAGTCTGTTGGATAAACGATAGATGCACCTTTTCTCTTTACGGTTTTGCCGTCAAAGTCAAGAGTTACAGTCGATGCTGCGGAGACAGCAAACACAATCTGTCTGTTTGCCAGTGAATCCGTACAAAAAATTCTGGAATACCCATTCTTCTTTATTCTCTCGTTATCACTTTTCTTAAAAGTTATCCCCACAATTTTCAAAGGCTTATTGATAAATGAAACTGTTTCTTCTCCTTCTGCATTATTATCTACCCGAAAAGTCTTTCCTATCAGGCTTTCGCCTTTTTCTTTCAGTTCCTCGTAATTTTGTGTAAATTCTTCAGCACCGATTACAATCTCTGTTTCCTTTCTTGGCAGTCTTCCATACGCCAAGTCTTTCTTTTTTAAAGATTTATAACTATAAAGAGGCCCTTCTATGGAAGTTTCACCTCTGTATAGAATCACACTGTTGTCCAACGATAGGTCCTTCTTTATTATATAGTTCACATTAGGTGCATTTTTAATGCTGTTAAAGTCTTTCTTTGTAAATTTTTTCTTATCACTTCTATGCAAAACCAGCCGATGTGGGGATTTATCAGCAAAGGCGGTATCCATCCCAATCAAATCTTCTTCATTTTCAATATTCAAATTTGAAGCATAGCTGCCCAAGACCGATACACTTACAAACATAAAAATAAAAAGAAGCAAAAGAAACTTTGCCGGCAAATTAAAAGTATTGCGTAGTCCAAGACGCAGCTGTGACAAAGATGACAGCTTGTTACTTTTGGACTTTCTTGTTCTAATGCTATCTTCTGTTATGGTTTCTGAATCTTTTAGCCTGCGGTCTTCAACCACTCTGCCGTCTCGCATCATAATTTTTCGAGTTGCATAAGGCTCCGCCTGTTCGTAGTTGTGAGTAACTACTATCACCAGCTTATTCTTTGAAATTCTATATAAAGTCTCCATTACCTTATTGGCAGCATCGGTATCGAGATTTCCCGTAGGTTCGTCAGCTACGATAATAGGAGAGTCCTTTGCAAAGGCTCTTGCGATGGCAACCCTCTGCTTCTGTCCCCCCGAAAGTTTAGAGACCCTGGTTTTCTCATACTTTTCCAAGCCGACCCACTTGATAATATCCTTTATAAGTTTTTTCTTATTCCTGTTGTTATAGCCGTTTAAAATAAGAGCAAGTTCCACATTCTGATAAACCGTATAACTATTTATCAGGTTATAATCCTGAAAAATATTTCCTATGTACTTTTTTCTATATTCTTCGTAATCTTCCGTTCTAAAACCGCCTGTATCTTTTCCGGCTACGAACATCTCTCCCTCTTCGTAACTGTCCAAGCCGGAAATCACATTCAAAAGTGTGGATTTTCCCCCTCCGCTTTCGCCTGTAACCACCACAAATTCTCCCAGGTCAAAATTCAAATCGACCTTTGAAAAGCCTGTGCTGACTGTTCCGTTTCCGGAATAAAATTTGGAAACCTTCTTCATCTCAATCATGTGTGCCATGATTATTCCTCCTTAAGCTCAAACCCCTTTGTCCTGACTAATTTACCGTTCTTCAGTATGAACAGCGCCTCGTAACCTTTCATTTTTTCTATAAGCCTTTTGCCCTCTTTGGAGCCTAGAATCAGACAAGTTGTGGATAGTCCGTCACAATCCACCGAATGTCCGAAATCCGACTTGATGCTGACCCCTACAACATCGGAGTCTACAGGCATTCCTGTCTTTGAATCTAAGATATGGTGATACTTTTTCCCTTTGTACTTGATATATCGCTCGTAAATCCCGGAAGTAACTATGGTTTCATTGTCCACATCGCAGGCACCGACAATGTCGCTTCTTTCAGAAAAAGGTTTTTCAATACCTATATTAAAAGGTTTGCCGCCTTTATTGCCGACACATTCTATATTGCCGCCTAAACTTATTATCGCACTTGTAACACCCTGTTCTTTCAGGTATTTTGCGATTCCGTCTGCAATATAGCCCTTTGCAACGGCACCCAAATCAATTTCACCCTTGGATGTTCCCATCTGAACTTTATTGCCGTTTACCTTTACCTGCTTGTAGTCGACATATTTCATAGCCTTTGCAAGTTTTTCTTTAGCAGGCGGCTTTGACTTATGATTGTGAAAGTCCCATGTATCCTGTGCTTTACCTATGGTTATATCGAATTTTCCGTTCGTTAATTTGGAATATTCCAGTCCTTTTTTGATGACCTCTATAGTTATACCGTCACACTGTACTGCCTTGCCTCCGGCATGATTAATCTTATATATATCACTTCCCCGCTTAGTTTTACTAAGAAGTTTTTCATACTTTTCACACTGAGAAAATGCCTTGTCAATCACATCTTTAGCATTATCTTCACTCATATTTTTCATATCGTAAACTGTAACCTGACAAACAGTGTCAAAATAAAAGCTTTCCTTTGTTACAGGTTCCGTCTTTTTTCCACATCCTGTCTGTGGTATAATCATAACCGTTAAAACTGCTGCGGCAGTTAACATCTTAATTAGTTTTTTCATGTGAATCCTTTCGGGAGTATATATGTTTAAAATAATAAAAAAAGCTGACATCGTTCTATTCTTAATATTATTGACAATAGGTGCCGCCTTATTCTTCATGTCTGCCACCGGAAATGAAAAAGGAAAACAAGTAATCGTTTCTGTAGATGGCAAAAAGTACGGAACCTATTCCCTTGCAAAAGACCAAACCATCGTAATCAGGCATGGTAAAAATATAAATAAGTTTACCATAAAAGACGGGTACGTGCAAATGACCCATGCGAACTGCAACAACAAGGTTTGCTTAAAAGAGGGCAGAATAAACAGAACGAAACAGAGCATAGTTTGTCTTCCGAACAAAGTGACAATTGAAATCAGAGGAGGTGAGAATTATGATGCCATCTCCCAATAAAAAAAACGCAAAAAAAACAGATTCAAGGGTAAACAGCAACGCCAAAAATACCTATGCTGCAAATCTTAAAACTGATAAACTGAAGTCATCTAATCGCCACAGCAGAACAAAGCGTCTGACTGTAAGTGCCATGTTTGCAACTCTGGCACTGATATTCACTTATGTAGAGGTTCTTCTTCCCATCAATCTCGGTATTCCGGGAGTAAAGCCGGGACTTGCAAATCTGGTTATAATTCTTGCACTTTATAACATGGATTTTAAATACTCCATGACTATCAACCTTGTAAGAATTTTTCTGTCCGGACTTCTGTTCAGCGGAGTATTTGCGATGCTCTATTCGTTAAGCGGCGGAGTTCTCAGTCTTACAGTGATGTGGCTGCTTAAAAAAAGTGACAGATTCTCCATGGTTGGTGTGAGTATGGCAGCTGCTGTTACTCATAACTTAGGTCAGCTTCTGGTGGCAGCTGCTGTGGTGAGCAACCTGAGACTTTTCATATACTATCCGGTTCTGCTGTTCTCCGGCATCGTTGCAGGAATCGGCATAGGTGTCATAGCATACATAATAAATGATAAGCTGCCTAAAAACCTGTTTCGTTGAAAGGGGAAATTTTGAAAAAAGAGATAATTAAACTTCAAAAACAAATGAAGATACACCATATAGATTGGTATATAATTCCCACCACAGACTACCACGGCAGTGAATATGTTCATCCACATTTTCGCTTTCGTGAATTTCTGTCCGGTTTTACCGGTTCTGCCGGAACACTTCTTGTAAATCTCGATGCAGCTTATCTCTGGACTGACGGAAGATATTTTCTTCAAGCTGAAGCCGAACTTTTCGGTTCGGAAATAACCTTAATGAAAACAGGTGAACCTGATGTTCCCGGTTTATCACAATTCTTAAAAAATCACATCTCAGAAAATCAAACCCTGGGCTTTGACGGAAGGCTTATTAGTATTGAGCTTGGACAGGAACTTGAAAAAATATGCTCAGAACTAAATGCCAATCTTATATGGAATATAGATTTGGCTGACGAAGTATGGAAGGATCGTCCTAAACTTATCCCGTCACCTATATACAGACTGCCACCGGAGGTCACAGGGCATTCCTTTCAGGAAAAACTTACAAAACTTCAACAGAAAATGGCATCCTGCAAAACGGATGTTATTATCTTAACTGCCCTTGAAGAAATTGCATGGCTTTTTAATATGCGTGGTTCAGATATTAAGCACACCCCTGTTTTTTACTCGTTCGCTGCCATCACCCGGACTGACTACACTCTTTTCGCCCCGAAAGACATGCTTCCCGAGGATTTTCCAAAAAATAAAGTTTGCAGGTATAGTGCTATAAATGAATATCTATCAAATATAGATTCTGATATGAGGGTTTGGCTGTGTAAAAGCCGGGGAAGTTATTCGATTCTCAAATATTTGCGCAAAACCCCAAAGCTAAACTTCAATCAAACCCCGATAGCCCTTATGAAAGCAATAAAAAACAATGTTGAAATCAAGGCAACAAAAAATGCCCACCTAAAAGACGGGGTTGCCGTGACCACTTTTATTCACCGAGTTAAAACCAATATAGGCAAAGTTCCTATGAGCGAGCTGAGTGCCTCTGATTTTTTGAAAAACTGCCGAAAAAAGCAAGAAGGTTATAAAGAGCCCAGTTTTACAACAATTTCGGGCTACAATTCAAACGGTGCAATTATACACTACACGCCAACAGTAAGCTCAAATGCCACACTTGAATCCAAAGGGTTCCTCTTGGTGGATAGCGGCGGTCAATACTCTGACGGTACAACCGATATTACCAGAACAATAGCGCTGGGACCTCTAACTCCAAAAATGAAAGAATATTACACTGCCGTTCTGAAGGCTCATATTGCCCTTGCAAGTGCTGAATTTTCAGAGGGGACAACAGGAGCAGACCTGGATGCGGTTACACGAAAACCTTTAACTGACCTCGGTTTGAACTATAATCACGGAACGGGACATGGCGTAGGTCATATGCTGAGTGTCCACGAAGGACCCCAGAATATAAGCCCTAGGGGAAACTCTCAGCAAATGCTTCCGGGAATGATAACATCCAATGAACCCGGCGTTTATATCCCCGGCGAATTTGGAATCAGACTTGAAAATGAAATCCTTTGTGTCAAAAAAAATAACGGTAAATTAGGCTTTGAAACCCTGACACTGTGCCCCTTTGATTTAGATGCCATTATAACAGACCAACTGACCCATGCAGAAAAAGAGTGGCTTAACAGTTACCACGAAAATATTGTCAGCAAACTTTCACCTTATCTGGATAAAAAAGTTGCTTCATGGCTAAAAGCTACTATAAGAAAAATCTGATAACTTCATCAGAACCAATGCCGCAAGTTCCTGTTGCAATAATTAGGGCGTGTCAGCTAAATACTGAAAATTTACGGTTTCAAAACTTGTCCGGCATATACTAAACATCAAAGATTTACATCGTCTTTGCTAATTTTATAAAATCCCACAGGAGATTCGCCCCATAAAATAAAATAAATGCACCGCAAACGATGTTTATCATGCGGAAAATTTTTGATGTGATTTTCGCCTTAAAAAGAGTAATTATAGTGGTAAGCCCAAACCACCATGAAGCCGAGGCAACACATACTCCCAGGATAAAAACATATCCATAAGCCTGTGGAATTGCAGCCTTTGATGCACCCAGAAGCATTGTGCCGTCAATCAAAGCCTGGGGATTGAACCAGGTAACAACGCAGGCAGTTGTAATTACTTTTGCTAAAGGTATATCTACATCAGTGTTACCATCCATGTTTGCTTCAGATTTTATAATCGAATATCCAATATAAATAACCACAAGAGAACCGATACCCATTACAATAAGCTCCAGCCATTTGGAAGTACTCATAACAGCACCGGCTCCCAGAAAGCAGGCTATGGAAAGAGTAATATCAAAGAACATAATAATAAATGCTGTTATATATGCTCTTTTTTTAGTCTGAGTCAGCGAGGTGTTAACAGCAAACAAATTCTGAACTCCGATAGGTGCAACATAGGCAAACCCCAGCATCAAACCTTTTACAAAATAAATCATCCTTTCTCCTTTTCATAAAATAGATTTTTTATTAAATAAGTTTTGTATTCCAACATCTAAAAACATAACTTGGAAAATTCATCTTAACTTTTCGTTTGCGGAACTAAACACTAAAAAGTGCTTGCCACTTTTTTATGTACCGCTATAATTATATTATACAATTACGGAAAATCAATAACACAATTTTTTATTATCGGAAAAGGATAAACTCCGTGATCGATACGAAAAGTTTTGTCTGAAAAACAGCTGAAAAACAGGTGCAAGCACTCTAATATTGATGCTTCCCAACCCATATATTGAGAATTTGAAAAAGGCTAAAATAAGAATAAGAAAGTACGAGCTACGAAAATGAGATATAAAAACATCTATAAAGGAAAATTTATCGAACGCCCAAATCGCTTCATTGCTTTGGTTGAACTTGATGACACTCCAGGGATAGTTGAAAAAGTTCATGTGAAAAATACCGGAAGATGCAAGGAACTTCTTCTTCCCGGATGTGAAATCTATCTTGAAAAGTCAGATAATCCTAACAGGAAAACTCAATATGACTTAGTTACTGTAAGAAAAGATACTGGAACTTTGTTTAACATCGACAGTCAGACACCTAACAAAATCACTTACGAATGGCTAAAAACACAGGATTTTTCTCATATAAAGCCTGAATTTACCTATGGTAATTCCAGACTTGATTTTTACTTAGAAAAAAACATTGCAGGAAACGGCATCAATGAGAAAAGTAAAAAAAGTAATTTAGAAAAATACCTGATTGAAGTCAAAGGCTGCACTCTGGAGATTGATGGAATCGGCTATTTCCCCGATGCTCCCACCGAGCGGGGTGTGAAACATCTCAGGGAACTTACCAAAGCTGCCACAGATGGCTTCAAATGCTCCGTCGTATTCGTTGTCCAAATGGACGGGGTAAGGGAAGTTCGCCCAAATGAGAAAACCCACCCGGAATTTAAAACTGCCCTGGAAGAAGCAAGGGCAGCAGGTGTCAATATAATATTGCTATTGTGTAGGGTAACTCCCTATGAGGTTTCCATCTCTGAGGTGCTCTATCAGCACTAATGATTTTCTCTTTTCTCTTCGGCAACTGCAATGGTAAACCCAAGTCCGTTCACCTCTCTGACGCTGCTGATAGTCATGAAAGCGTGATCATCTATTGATAATATCAAATCTTTTGCTGTATTCATAAATCTAACTGATAAAACACTTACCACAACCTTCTGCGGTTCTCCATGAAAAGCACCTGTTCCATCTAAGACAGTTGCACCAAAGTCTGCCTTTATCAACGCCTCGGTAATTTCCCTATACTTAGGACTGAAAATCATAAACTGAACCTGTCCACTTCCCATCAGCAGAATTTTATTTGCAACTATGGTGTAGGTCATAACCATTAAAATCCCCATAACTATCTCGTTGGAGGTTGCAACAAAACTCTGCGACACCAGTATCACAACATCCACACCATACAGCATCGGTGCAATAGGCCAGTTAAACTTTTTATTTAAAATAATAGGGACTACATCAGAGCCTCCCATGCTTCCCCCGGCACGAATCACAACTCCGATTCCAAAACCCAAAAGGCACCCTGCGCAAAGGGTTGCAAGGAGAGGATCCTTTACGAGATGCCTGATTTGAGGAAAATGCTCAAAGAATCCTAAAACGATTGGAAACATAAGGCTTCCAAAGATAATCGTTGCGGCATAACGCTTCCCTAAAGTGATAAATGCAAGTACCAGAAGAAACACATTTAAAATCATCACACAGCTTGCCACAGACAAAGAGGTAAACTGACTTATCACCCTTCCTGCACCTGTCGCACCGCCTATTAAAATATTATACGGAATCGCAAAAGCCTCAATTCCAAAAGCACTTACAACTATGCCTAAAGTCAGCAATACCAGTTTTTTTACTTCATTTATAACTGAATTTTTCATTCTTTTCTCCCACAATTACTCTATTTTCTATTCTCTCATTGATGTCTGGTCAACGCTCCGATTCAATGGATTTCAGGCTATTTCAAGTTCTCCGGATTCAGACCCTCAAGCCGGGGAATGACGAACAATCCATCTTTTCGTATCAATCTTCCGTCAAAGTAAATTTCCCCTCCGCCGTATTCTGCTCTCTGGATCATTACGAGATCCCAGTGAATAGAGGATTTATTTCCATTAGGTGCATCTTCGTAGCACATTCCCGGAGTCAAGTGGAAACTTCCGCATATTTTTTCATCAAACAAAATGTCCTTCATAGGCTCAAGTACATACGGGTTCACACCTATTGCAAATTCTCCGAAATACCTTGCTCCCTCATCGGTGTCCAGATACTTGTTGATTCTCTCAGTATCATTTGCCGTAGCCCTTACAATCTTTCCCTTCTCAATCTCAAAGTGAACATTTTCATAGGTAAAACCTTCAATTTCCGATGGTGTATTGTATGTAATGCTTCCATTCATAGAATCTCTAACCGGTGCAGTGTATACCTCCCCATCGGGAATATTCATTTTTCCGTCGCATTTAACAGCTCCCACACCCTTTATGGAAAAAGAAAGGTCGAGATTCGGTCCCTTGAGCTCCACCCTGTCCGTCCTATCCATAAGTTCTTTGAGATGATCCATCGCCTTACTCATTTTCTTATAGTCCATGGTGCATACATTGAAGTAGAACTCAGCAAACGACTCCACACTGGTTCCTGCAAGCTGTGCCATGGAATCGTTAGGATAACGCAAAATGCACCACTTCAGATTGTTAACTCTGTATTCAAGACTGGGTGAAGTGTACTGATTATACATACTCATCTTCTCGCCGGGAACATCTGCAAGTTCTGCCGTGTTTCCGGGTGCTCTGACTGCAATATATGCGTCCATATCCCTAAGGGTATTCATGAATTGGTCATCCATGAGTTTCAGCTGTTTTTCATTGCATTCCATCATGATTTCTCTGGAAATTTTGGTTTCCCTAATTTTTATAAACGGGCTTGCCCCTGCCTTGTATACATCCCGAATGAGTTGTTTTACCAGTGGCAAACAGCAATTGCCTTCGTATTCAATTAAAATCTTCTCATCTTTCTTAAGCTCTGTTGAGTAGTTTACAAGCAAATCGGAGAGTTTCTTTATATTTTCATTTATCATTTTCCGGATTCCTTTCGATGTGTATAATTTTTTTAAATTCGCTGTGCCCTGATACTTCCCTTGCAAACATGATTCGGACATGAACCGGAATCATTGAATAAAATATCAATCCCAATAATTATATTGCAAGCGAAATAATTATATCACAACAGGGCTATTTCAGTCATTTATTTCTAAAATCTAAGTCCGTTCAAAATCAGCTCCACCAAAAGAGCAGCTCCTGACAAACCTAAATGGGTTTTGGGAATAACATCTATATAGCCTAAAGCAGGGAGAGATATATCAATTCCTCCAAAGTCTGTTCCCTTAAGTTTCAGTGCTCCTATGGTATTGCCACAGGCAAGAACAATCTCCCCGTCAGTATCCATGATCTGCTTTTCCAAAGCACTTTTCACTCCATAAGCGGATAAAAAGTTTTCCAAGGCATTTTTGCTATAATCCATGTCTTTATCTAAAATCGATATACTGTCCGGTGTCATTCCAAAATATTCTAATAAAAACTTGCAATATCCCAATGCCTCGGAATATCTTCCCTCCACTGCAAAAGGATGACCTGTGGGCAGTCCTGTCAAGGAATTAAGTCTTGAAATCAAAGGATAACAGCGAGCTCTTATTTTCTCACTTTCTTCAATTATTCTGCGGGGATCGGGTAAAGCCAAAATTTTGCAGATTTCCTTTGCCCATAGTTCCGTAGCCTTAAATCCGACAGGCTGTGATTCACAAATGTAATACTCTGTACCCCCCAGTTCTTTTAAAGCTTCGGCGATTTTCACTCCGAATTCCGGTGCTATTACTATATTCAAGTCTGCATCTTTAAGACTGCAAATTTCTCTCCAGTAACAACCTGCCATGAGCATACAGTTCACCCTGACTCCCATCATTTCACAGAGTCTTTTTATTTCTTCCACATCTCCCTGAAAATTTCTTCGCCACAGTCCAAGTCCCAGTATATTCACTTTTTTTTGATGAACCCCTTTTACAGAAGTTTTCCTTGAGTAATCTTCTGCATGACAATTCCCAATATGACTGTGGCAAGAGTCCTTAACATCATTATTTTTTTTGATATAAGGAATAAGAGCATCGAACGCCCTTGTATGACCCTTTGGCATATTTTCTGAAAATCCGGGGCTTTCATAGATAATTACAGGTCTGTCCTTTATCTCAGATTCGGCGATTCCCCGCAGGTCATCTCCTATCAGTGCAGCCCCGGGAGAATTTACTACGAACAAAACATTGAACTTTACATTATCTCGCAGAAATTTGAGGATTTCTCTCAGTTTTTCTTCAGATCCGTAGACATAATCTCCGTTGTCTATAGAAGTGCATGGTACATGGGGTTGTCCAAAGTACCATTTTTCCGGATAACTCAAAGGGTCAAAGTCCAGACTTCTGATCATCTGTCCATCGGAAACGGAAGAATGATAAAACTTGCAGCCCGATGGCCCATTAAGCAGGACAACCCCGTCACGAATTCCTTCTAAAGAAAAAAGCAAGCCGCTCAAACTATCCGGAGTAATACTTGTTAAATAGCTCTGAGTCACCGGTCCAATCCCCCTTTCTGTTTAATTTCATAAGTTGCGCCCATCTCTCAACAGTCTTGATTCCCGACTCAAAACCAACATCGGGACACATAGGTATAATATCTGAAATCTTAACCTTATCGGCTATTGACGATGCGTAATTTGTCAGCAAAACATCCGGTTTATATCTTTCCACATCCTCACTTCTCTTTTCCTTATCGTAATCAATTTCCACAGGACATCTGAGGTCAAGTTCCGTTCTAAAACCTTCGTCTTGAGAAAAATTTAAAATTCCTATCTTTACTATTTCCATACCTGCATCCATGGCAGTTTTTAGAATCCAATCCAGTTCGTGATTGTATGTGAGTACAAGAATCTTTTTTCCCTGCAAAGCAGGTCTTAATTTCGCAATCTTTTCCCTGTAGATTTCTTCCTCTTTCCCAATTATTTCCTCTACTTGATGGGATTTTCCCAGCCTTGTGCCAAGGGCTCTAAGCCATTTTGCAGTATCACCAAATCCCACCGGAAAAGGCTTTCTGAAAATTTCAACTCCATATTCTTTCTCAAAATAATCCCCCAGCATCTTTCCCGTATAATCTCCGAAAGCAAGTAAATTCAGACCTGCCTTCTTAAAATTAATCAGTGCATCAACATCGGTATTATATAAAAATCTACAGTTCACACTAAGTCCGATTTTGCTTATATAACCGATTATGGTCTTCAAGTTGCTTTCTGAGTTAGTATCTATAATTTTTTCTGCAAGGACATTGACAACAGACATATCCGGTTCAACCTTCCTGTCTATAAAAGCCTTTGACAGAGTTGTATACGCCATCAACATTCCCTGCAGGTAGTCTCCTGCCATATTTCCATCGGTCCTTAACGGAATTATTTTGGTTTCTTTATCGGAAAGTCTTTCCATCTGATTTATATCATCGCCTATGATTCCTGCGGGACAACTGCTTACCACAACGATAGCCTTGGGTTTAGATTTTTTTATTTCCTTTATCTTCTCTTCCAGGGTTTCCATACCTCCAAAGACAATCTCACTTTCACCCATTTCTGTACACTGAATAGATGGAGAAAGTGAAACGGGAAGAAGTGTCCCTCGTTCAAATAATCGCCTTCTTCCACTTGAACTTATCGTTTGGTATGAAATGTATGTACAGCTCTTTGGAGCGTGCGCCAAAATAACTGCTCCTTTTAAGTGTACACAGGTAGAAAGAGCTCCGTTGAAAGCACAGCCATGTAAAGCCTCACTGTTTTTTAAGCTCTTTGAAAAATAGTATACCGGTTTTTCAAGAGGGTTTTTACTTTGCTCGGAACAGATTTCTCCCTCAACTTCAGTAGAAATAGACTCTTCAGTGAGTTCCTTTTCCGTACTTGATGTCTGCGTACTTTCATTTTCAAGATCCTTTTTAATACCAACAGGATTTCGATATATTGGAGATTCCTCTTCATGCAGTTCTGCAGGCTGTTTCTCACAGTAAACCTTCTTTTCAGATTTCAATGTGCCCGATTTAACGGGCTCTGTAATTGAGGTCTCCAAAAGGCAGGTTTCAAGTTCTTCGTCTGTAATAGGTTTCGCTGCATGGAGTTTTATATCACTATCTAATTCTTCGGCAAGTCCGGAAAAAATTTTCACAACAGTTTCGTCCTCACCCAACTGATATGCGGTAATTCCAAGAGCTTCAGCCTTTGCGAAGGTATCTCTTCTAGGAACTGTGATGATAATCGGAAGTTTCACCGCCTCTGCAAATTTCTTTACCCGTGCATCTTCACCCTTTACATTCCTTTTGTTGTAAATAATTCCTGCAACTCGCCGTTCCTCACCGTCATAATTCTGTATACCCTTCAATATATTGTTAGCTGCATAAAGTGACATGAATTCACCTGAGGTTACGACAAAAATATGGTCTGCATATTCCCTTCTGATTGGCACCGCAAAGCCTCCGCAAACCACATCTCCAAGCACATCATATACCACGGTGTCATACTTCTGAGGAAGTCCGAACCTCTGCAAAAGCTCAAAGGTGCTGATTATTCCCCTGCCTGCACAACCTACACCGGGTTTAGGTCCTCCTGCCTCTACACAACCGATTCCCATGTACCCCACTCCTAAAATATCCGATGCTTTCTGCTCCAGCGGTCCTGTTTCTCTCATATAGTCCAATACCGTTGTAAGTTTTCGCCCGGACAGCAATAACTTCGTGGAATCGTGCTTCGGGTCACATCCAATCTGCAAAACCCTGTGACCACCCTTTGCCATAGCAACTGAAAGATTTGCACTTATTGTTGACTTTCCGATTCCTCCTTTTCCATAAACGGCTATTTTACTCACTAAATTACTCCTTTTGCCCTTCTGCTTTACCAAGCTCTATTCTTATAAATCTTCAATCTTCGGCATTATTACTTCTGCTCTCTCCCGTGGAATAGTCTATCTCAACTCCCGGCTGGACATTATAACAGTAAACATTAAAAGACAGGCTTTTCCCTTTATCCTCAACGGACATCGCCTGCATGTGTACGCCACGGCAAACCAGCTCTTTTCCACTATATATAGGCACAACCCTATACATAACATGATTATTGCTGTGTTTAAGATAATCTGCCAGCTTATTTTCCCAGGGAAGCATGCCCTTTACATTCATAAAGCGAGTTCCCGTGACAAGGTTCTTGGGATCTGCCGTACTTCCTGTAAGCTGCCATCCTATCAAGTGGCAACGATTGTACAAGAGCCTTCCGTCAACAAAAGCGTACTTCTTATATTTCCAGCCTGTAGGGTGAATCATTCCTATATAATCCCTCTGACCCTTTGCCAGCCCTTCTCTATCCAAACAAGCCAGTGTTCCCACAGCTCTTCCCAAAGCATCAAGTCTGTCATGCCTTTCAAACTTAACGGTTTTGAGTTCGGAATCGCTGAAATCAGGCTTTCCGTTATCCACGCTCACATAGGCGCTCCTGCCGTCCCACTTGGGAATTTCACCAGGTTTAACGGAGTTTACCCCATTTTCGTTATAGGTCACATAACCTGCGATTACAACGATTAAAGCCAGAATCGTTGTGGCTAACTTATATCTTTTTCTATTTTTTCTCTGTCTGTACATTTCTCTCCCTTTTTGGTACAGTTAATATGTGCGGTCAGATCTGACGGAACTTATCCGGCAGTCAACGATTATTATATCATACTCAAAGGAAGTTTTTTACACAAAATAAAAGGCAGCAGTAACTGATGCCATAAATGGCAGGTATCCGCTACCTCATTTGCTCCGAGATGAAAATCCCGGAAAGTTGTGCATGTGTGTCCGCACAATTACTAATTATTTTTTATGTTCATTTGTATCTATGATTTTAAAGTTTCTTATTTATGCATTTACTTTTCCCAACATATCTCTGTAAAACTTTGAGCTTTCCCGCAGATCTTCATCTTTACCTGAGATTTCAACTTTTCCTGCATTTAACAAAACAATTTTATCTGCATTCCTTATCGTTCTTAATCTATGAGCAATCACGATAACCGTCTTTTCTTTTATAAGCTCAGATAAAGCTTGCTGAATAAGACTTTCATTTTCAACATCTAAAGAGGCCGTCGCTTCGTCTAAAAGTATAATCGGTGAGTCTTTAAGTATAGCTCTGGCTATGGATATTCTCTGTCGTTCACCACCGGACAGTCTCTGACCGTTTTCACCTATTACGGTATCCATACCTTCCGGCATTTTGTCAATAAATTCATAACATCTTGCTATTTTCGCTGCTCTTATAATTTCATCGTCTGTTGCACCTTTTTTCCCGATTCTGATATTATCCTTGATGCTGGAATTGAAGAGAATAACATCTTGAAATACTATGGAAAAGTTTTCCAGAAGCGTTTCCGGATCGATTCTGCTTATATCTTCTCCGCCGATTAGAATTCTACCCTTGTCAATATCCCAAAATCTTGCTGCAAGTTTTGTCAATGTAGTCTTACCGCTTCCGCTGGAACCGATTAAAGCCGTAATCTCTCCTTGCTTTGCTGTAAAACTCACTCCGTTGATTACCATATGATCATCATATCCAAAATATACATTCTGAAATTCAATGTCATAGTTTTCAATCTTCATTTGACTTTTACCCTCTTGAACAGGTATTGTTTTTATTTCTTTTATTCTTCCAACCACGGTGTCCAGCAAGACAATCATAGCCATAAATGTAATTATGCCTTCAATAGGCAGGTAAATGCTCACCGTTAACATCAAGAAAGCTATGTACACAATTATGTTTATCTCTCCTGCTATGAACATGTTTGCACCGACAATAGCTACACTTATAATTCCAAGTTTTAGTATTGCTGTTGCAATACCCACCGATACTCCCGATACAAATTCTCCCTTTGTTTTTTGTTTTGTGGCGGAATCCAGTTTCGAAACAAAGTCATCTAACTGACCGGCTTCTAAATTATATGCCTTTATCTGCTCTATCTGCTCTATTTTCTCTTGTAAATCATCAAAAACTTCTCTACTTTTTTCTACCCAGCTCTGACTCACTTTTTTTTGTTTCTTTTTGGATAAATACGCTATCAAAAGAGCAGGAGGAATCACCCAAAGAGCTGCAATTGCAAGTTTCCAATTATATAAGATTATCATTATGGAAATGATTCCGGTAGATATGGTCGTTGCATATATCTGCGGAACTGCATGTGAAAAAATATTTTCATATAAATTCATATCGTTCATCATAGTTTCTGCAAGATCTGCCAAATCTCTTTTTCCGAAATAGGAAAGAGGTAATTTTTTTAGTCTGTTTGCTATGTCGATTCTTGAAGTTGCACTTTCATTGTACACATTAGTATAAAGTCTTATATAATCCCATCTGGCAACTACAAACATTACAATCATCATAGCCGCAATAATTGCTATATAGTGAACAAATGTCAAACTTATGCTTTCAATACCGTTCAATATTCCTATATATTGAAATAAGAACATGAAGGCAAGCACCGGTGCAAATAACTTGGTCAAATTTACAAATGTATGGGAAAAAATAGCTTTTCCAAGATGTCTTGCTCCCTTTTCCGACATGGCATATCTTTTTATAAAATAAGAAATCATTTTAACCTCCTATCCTCCAATCAACTGCTTTTTGATACTCATCCCAGAGCCTTTTATATTGCCCGTCTTGAGCTATCAAATCCGAATGTTTTCCCTCTTCGACGATTCTCCCTTCATCTATAACAAGTATCCTGTCTGCATCCACAACTGTTGACAGCCTGTGAGCAATCATAAGAGTAGTCTTGTTTTTGGATAATTTCTTGAAGGATTCTTGTATAATGTGTTCATTTTCAGGATCGGCAAAAGCTGTGGCTTCATCCAAAATTATAATGTCTGCATCCTTCAAAAATGCTCTTGCTATGGAAAGTCTCTGGGCCTCCCCTCCTGAAAAATATGTTCCCTTTGTACCGTAAACCGTATCCAAACCGTCTTCCAAGGAATCAACTATTTCTTTAGAACCCGAATTTATCAGGGCTTCATTTATTTCCTCATCTGTGGCATTTTCCTTCCCCATCAAAAGATTATCTCTAAGGGTCATCTTAAAAAGCTTGGAATTTTGAAAAACGAAAGCAACCTTATTCATCAGAGCTTCTTTTTTAAACTCCCTTATATCCAATCCTCCAATTAAAATCTCACCTTCATCCCCATCATAAAATCTTGCAGCAAGCCTTGCTATAGTCGTCTTTCCGCCACCTGACGGACCTACCAAAGCTACACTCTCTCCTTTACTTACTTTAAATGATATATCATCCAGCACTTTTTTCTCATCATATGCAAAAGAAACTCCTTTAAACTCAATTCCTGCTTCTGTGCTTGTTTTATCTCCATAAACAAAATCCTTATAATCGAGTATGTTTTCAATTTTGTCCAATGCCAGTTCGGCAAAATAGCTGTATTGGGCAATAGCTGCAGTTCTCATAATAAAAACGGCAAGTGACGGTCCTATCAAAAAGTAGATAACGGAGTTTGCAACTATAAGAGATACATTTCCCTGAAATTTTATAAGCAATAATGCGGCGGGAACCAGGAAGAACGCCGTCGATGTAGAAACAACTTCAAACCAGGCCATTTTATTGGTGTAACTCATGGTAAGTTTAAGAACGCAGTCCTTCATCTTCATAATTAGAGAATATAACTTGTCAAAGCTTTCAACACTTTGAGCAAAGGTCTTGACCACAGGAATACCTCTAACATATTCTACTGTTTGAGATGACAGATTTGCAAGCCCTGCATAGTATTCATCCTTCAGTTTTTTACTTTCAGATGTCATCATGGAGGACATAAGTCCCATTCCGATAATCATAGGAATCATACTTGCAAGTCCCAATTTCCAATCGAATATGAAGAAAAATACAAGCAGGACTATCGGAGATATAATTGTCATCGCCATATCCGGAAGTTGGTGTGCCAAAAACGAGTGAGTTTCTCCCGCTCCTGCCACAATGGCAGTTCTTATTCTTCCGCTCTCTTTTCCGTCAAAATATCCCAGTGGTTTTTCTATTAACTTTTTCACAGAAATCTTGATAATGTTGTCTTCAACCTGAAAGGCAAAAACATGAGATGCCAAAAGAGCCATCACATATAAGAACAGACCGCCTCCCGCAAAAGCGACAGCATAAACAGAATTTTCTTTTATATACATAAGATTTGCCGTTCCATTTAAAATCAAGCTCCTGACAATCCTGTGAATAAAAACCATAGGCATCAACACCATCACTCCGGACACAGCTGACATAACCATTGCCACATAAAGCAGAAAACGCTTTTTTCCGCTATACGGCATCAACCTTTTTAATATTGATTTTTTCTTTTTCTTATCTTTCAACAGATACCCCTCCTCTTTCCGAATCATATATAATAAAATATTCCGTTTAGACTAAATACAGCTTTAATTCTTTAAAAATATTTTTCGATTCATTTACTTTTTACTCTATTTTTGTTATATTCATTACTATACAATATTAGATAGACGAAAACAATTAGTCTCCTCTAACTATGTCTTTTGGGGATAATGTCTATTCAGGATAAAGTAATATAAAAGGGGTTGTCAGAATGAGCAATTACTGTGATTTTGTTAAAAACTATTTTTCTGTAAGTGAAAGTACCTGTAATGAAAAATACTGCGATGTGGGACATACTTTCTGTTTCAACACAGATGAAGCAGAGGGGGTATACTGGTTCTACGAAGGAGAAAATTTTATAATTGATATTCACGATACCTTTATAAAAAAAGAAATTATTCACACAAGTTTTGCAGGCTTGGACGACTATTATTCTTTTTATTTTTCTTACTTAATTACAGGCAATGGTGAAAGTTTCAATCCGTATCAGAATTTATCCTCAAACTCACTCTATTTTATGAACACGAAAAATTGTAAAAATTACAGATTTGTACTTCATCAAAATTCGCCATATTTAGGAGTAGGTATAAATTTTAAGGAGTCCATGCTCGAAAGATATTTACCGAGCTTTAAGAAAGAGAATATAAGTTATGAGGATTTATTTTTCCACACTAATTCCAATATTAACAAGCCTTTGGAAAAGATTGCAAAAGATATTCTAAACTGCAAGATGACATCCCCCGCCGCCGAAATTTTTTTCGAGTCAAAAGCAAAGGAATGGCTCAGCATAACAATAAATTCATTTTTAAGTAAAGATTATACTAAGATATCAATTGACGATAATATCGCTTTGGAAAACATCGCAGCTTACATAGACGACCATTATGCCACTTCAATTTCGCAGAAAACCTTGGAAAAAATAGCCATGATGAGCGGAACAAAACTCAAAAAATTGTTTAAGCAAAAATACCAATTTACAATTACAGAATATACCCAAAGAAGGCGAATGAATATGGCAGAAATTCTCCTGCTGAATTCATCTCTTAAAATCCAAGATATCGCCGAGGCGGTAGGATATTCCTCTCATAGTAAGTTTAGTGCTTGTTTCAAAAGGTATAAAGGAATTTATCCTAAAGACATCAAGAAATATGCTTCTAGAGAGAATCCGCTTTCCAATAGAGTTTGTACTACAAAATAAAAAGTGTTACAAAGAACACAAGTGGGTATTTACTAAAGAGAAAAATGATTCGCATGCTCAACAAACCGAGTATAAACCGGTTGATCAAAAGACGCTCAGCAGGCTTCGGCGTGAATCGGTTGAGCAGTCACTATTTATAAGGAGGATTTTTTATGTTAGAAACAGGAAGCAAGGCACCAAACTTTTCATTGCCCGACCAGAACGGAGACATTCATACCTTAGAAGAATACAGAGGGAAGAAAGTAATATTGTATTTTTATCCCAAGGACAATACTTCCGGCTGCACTAAACAGGCGTGTGGTTTTGGAGAAAGATACCCTCTGTTTCAGGAAAAGGGTGCTGTCGTAATCGGGATAAGCAAAGATTCTGTTAAATCCCATAAAAATTTTGAAACCAAACACAACCTGCCTTTCACCATTCTTTCAGATACTGAGCTTGATACAATTAAGGCGTACGATGTTTGGAAGGAAAAGAAAAACTACGGAAAAACTTATATGGGAATTTTACGCACCACTTATCTGATTGACGAAAAAGGCATAATAGTAAAAGGCATAGATAAAGTAAAAGCCTCTGATAATCCGCAGCAAATGCTGGAAATGCTGGATTAAAAGCGGTGCAGTTCGATGAGGATAATACTCTCCCCTGCAAAAAAAATGAAGATAGCTTCAGATTCTCTTGAACCGACAGGACTTCCCTGTTTCCAAAGGGAAACACAAGCCATTGCTAAATACCTTAAGGGACTTTCTTACGAAAAGGTCAAGAGGCTTTGGGCTTGCAACGACAAGATAGCAACAGAAAACTATGAACGCCTGAAATCCGCAGAACCCTTTGAGGGAGTGACTCCGGCTATTTTGGCATACGACGGAATAGCCTTCACCTACATGGCTCCCGGCATTTTTCAGTACGGAGAATTTGACTATGTTCAGGAACATCTAAGAATCCTATCAGGCTTTTACGGCGTCCTAAAACCAATGGATGCAGTGGTTCCATACAGGCTTGAAATGCAGGCAAAGGCGAAAATTGAAGGCAGCAAAAACCTCTATGATTTTTGGGGCGATAAACTTTATAAGGAAGTAATTCCCAAAGATCATATAATTATAAATCTCGCATCAAAAGAATACTCAAAGACCATAGAAAAATATCTTTCCAAGGAAGATATCTTCATAACCTGCACTTTCGGCGAATTATCATCTGTAAAAGGTGTTGAAAAAGTTATCCAGAAGGGTGTATATGCCAAAATGGCCCGTGGCGAAATGGTTAAATTCATGGCAGAAAACAATGTGAAAGCTCCGGAGGAAATAAAGGCTTTCAACAGGTTAGGCTATGAGTTCTGTAAAGAAAGATCAAGCGACTGCCACTATGTTTTTCTGCGAGCAAATTGAAGAAAAGGAGATTTACGGAAGTGAATTATGAATATAAAACTCAAGTATCCGACTCTTTCATAAACAGTGTAATTCTCGCCCTTTCCGGCGGGCTTCAAGACGCATACACCTATAATGTCAGAAGTGAAGTTTTCGCCAATGCACAAACGGGAAATATCGTTCTTATGAGCCAGAATCTTATGAGCGGAAAATGGACAAATGCAGTAGAGTACATAATTCCGCTCATTGCCTTTGCTCTGGGCATATTCGCTGCCGAAAGATTCAGCTATCATCTGCGGTCTTCCAATATACTTCACTGGAGACAATGGGTACTCATAATAGAAATGTCGATACTCTTTGCGGTGGGATTTCTTCCTCACAGCATGGATTTACTTGCAAGTGCTATGGTTTCCCTTTCCTGTGCCATGCAGGTTCAAAGCTTCCGTAAAGTTAACGGTTATAAATATTCCAGCACCATGTGTATAGGAAATCTTCGTGCCGGAACCGAAGCCCTGTCTAAATATTTCAGAGAAAAATCCTCCGAAAGTCTTGCATCGTCACTCCATTATTTTGGAATAATCCTAACCTTTGCCATCGGTGCGGGGATCGGAGGGCTGCTCTCTATCAACCTCGGAATTTCAGCAATCTGGGCATCATGTATTCTTCTGATGGCAAGCACCCTGCTGATGTTCAAAGAGAATATATAACCTTTGACAAACTTTTGTTTTATAAAACACCTCTTGGGTATATTTATATGGTAAAATTATATCGCTAAAGAGTATCAGCTGCGAATCAGTAACAATAACATTCTCTAAGAAGGACAGCTGCTAAATTATAAATTTCAACATTATTAAAGGGAATCAAACAGGAAATTATGGACATTAACATTATCAAAGACAGCGAATTTGCCCCGGGACTTTTTACCGGCAAATTCGGTTTAGAAAAGGAATGTATAAGAGTAGATGCAAAGGGAAAAATGGCTCAAACGCCCCATCCTTTTGGAAATAATCCAAAAATCAGCAGGGATTTCAGTGAAAATCAGACAGAATTTATAACCGGCGTCAATTCATCTCCCGAAGCGGCATGCTCGGAACTTCTCATGCTTCACAAAGATGCAGTTAAAACTTTAGATACCCTTCCTACCGGCAAAGAATACTTCTGGCCTTTTTCAAATCCGCCTATGATTTCTAAAAACGCTGAAAATCCAATAGCCAGATTTGACGGAGAAGCTGAGTGGAAAACTGAATACAGAAACTATCTAAAAGAAAAGTACGGCAGCAAGCTAATGCTTTTCTCCGGGGTTCACATCAATTTTTCTTTTGAAGATACATGGCTGAAAGCACTTTATTCAAAATTAGGTAGCTCCTACGAGAGCTATACAGACTATATTAACGATATATATATGCGCCTTGTAGCTTGGGGAACCAGATACAGCTGGCTAATCGTTTATCTATTCGGTGCAAGCCCTGTTTTTCACAAAAGCTTCTTCGACAGTCAGGAAGAAATAGATAACCTGAAATGTTCTCCTTCAAGGGATGGTGCTCCCTGTAAAACCTGCGGCAATCCCAAGGACGAAACCATCGTAAGTAAATACACAACTCCCAGATGCAGCGAAATAGGATACTGGAATACCTTTGACCCGATTTTAGACTACAGTTCCCTGGAAAAATATATCTCCTCAATCAATAACTATGTTGAGACCGGTACATTGAGTATTCCTGCGGAACTATACTATCCCATCAGAATAAAATCAACAGGCGACTTTGATATGGAAAGGCTTCTGGAAAAAGGAATCGACCACATAGAGTTCAGGATTATCGACGACAATCCTTACGAGCCAACAGGGGTCTGTCAAAAAGATATAGAGTTTATGCACCTTCTCATGATCTACTTCTTATTCAGACATGACAGCGACTTTACACCGAAAAAGCAAGTCGATGCACTTGCGAACATGAAAAAGGCAGCTTTGATGGATGACTCTACACTGCTTTCAAACGGTCTATCCGTAAAAGACAATGTCCATGAGATTTTGGTGAAGATAAAGAAATTCTTCAATGATGCGGGTTTTACCGAAAATGATTGCAAATACATTGATTCGGCGATAGAATATCAAGAGGATAAGCTTTTGCACGGGCGCTATTCCGACAGAGTTTCCGATGACTTTTCAACGGACTACCAGAAAAAGGGATTACAACTTGCAAAGAACCATGCAAAAAAACTACTATCTGAGGAATGGAATCAATGAAAAAAAACACCGTTTATTTTTTAATCTTAATAATATCAACATTCTGGGGGCTATCTTTTATAGCCCTCACTGTTTTGATGAAATGGCTTGATCCGCTGCAAATTATAGCTGTCAGATGGACTTTGGCCTCTCTTATTTTTATTACAATAATGCTTTTGGGCAAACTTAAGATAAACACAAAAAAAGAGAACTTCAAATATCTGATCCTTACAGGTCTTCTCGAACCCGGGATTTATTCAGTATTTGAAGTCTATGGTCTCTCTTATACTTCCGCTTCAATAAGCTCTGTTTTTATAGCTACCATTCCCTGTATGTCTTTAGTTTTAGGTTTTTTTATATTCAAAATAAAGCCCGGCAAAATGGGATTCATCAGTATATTCGTAGCCTTTACGGGCGTGATGATCTGCACATGCTTCACGCCGGGATTTTCCACAGGAGGACATCTTCTGGGTTACGGTCTGATGATAGGTGCGGTATTTGTGGGAACCTTATACGGTTTCATAAGTGCACGCGCCGGCAGAGATTATTCCGCAATAGAAATAACAACTGTCATGGCACTTGTGGGAATGGTTTTCTTCAACTTCGCAAATCTTTTAAGGGGAAATTTCTCCGCTTCATACATTGCAGTATTCTCCCACCTGAAAGCTGCTGCCTGCATTATTTTTCTGGGGGTATTTTGCTCTGCCCTTTGCTACATCGCCCTTAACAAAATATTGGCAAATATTAATCCCTCTATTGCAAACAACATGATAGGAAGCTCTATAACCGTAATCGGTGTTCTTTCAGGTGTAATCATAAACGGTGATCCCGCAGGAGTTTACACAATATTCGGCGTTTCTCTAACGCTTCTGGGGGTTTATCTGTCATCAAAGGAAATTGAAGATACCGCTTAGTTATGCTGCAAACTCTATTTCAAATTATTTTCCGATATAACGAGATTCGATATAGTATCTTTTTTCGTTTGCTTCTCCCATTGAGAAGGTCTTTCTAGGAAGGGCTCCATCGGCTGCCACTGCCGGAAACAAAAGTGACTTGTCCATTGCAGGAAGCATGAAACCGGCGTTTCCTTCTTTTGCGGAAAGCATTTCCACTGCAGAAGTTCCATGTATGTAGTCAATGTCTGCAGACTCCCTTTCTTTAACCATCACATCAAGGGCATTCTGAAGAGCCCCTACTTCCAGCTTATTTGCAGGTGCCTCAATGATAATCTGACCTCTGCCCTCTCTTGTAATATACGGCACTGAGAACGCCCCTTTCGGGCAAGCCTCTCCCTCTGAGGCCAGTCTGGCATCACCGTTCTGCTTCTTTAGAAGTTCAACGGTTTCCTTTACCAAATCCAGTCCGCTCTGTCCCCTCTTTGCGAAAATTACACGGTGGATAGGCTCAAATACAATGCCCTCATCGTGAATATTTTCAATTTCACAAAGTGCAAATCTAGCCGGGTGATTTTCAATTTCTTCCGGCGAAAGAGTCTTCTTCAGATTCTCCCAGTTAGTCTTTGCCGTAGCCAGTGAGTGGTTTCCATCTCCCATGGCTTGAAATATAACCTGACCGTCACCGTATTTTTCTACAGCATTATCAAATAGCTTTGAAAGTGCCTCTTTCATTCCTTCCAAGTCTTTTTCTTCGATGAAAGCACCGCTGATATGACCTCCGTCTTTCATCAAATCCGTATCGTAAATCTGCTTCTTCGGAGCATTCTCCAAAGGTTCAATCACTGTTTTTTCAGGGTCATCAATTAGAATCAAAATATGAGGAAGTTCGATCGGTGCACCTTCTCTTATTCTCAGGCGTGGCGGTATACGTTCAACGACAGTACCTTCGGTGGCACGAGTCAATGAGGAAGAACCTCTGTTAAAGTCATAGCTTTCCAAATCCGTTGCGATCACAAGACCTACACGGCTTCTGCCCTCTGCCGTTCTGTGTACGAGCATACATCCCTTTGGTAATTTCTGAAGCGTTCCATCCTCCATGTATCTTGCCATGGTTTCTCTGATTTTTGCAATTTTCTCCGCTTCTCCCTCTTTCTCAAGATAGATTTCCGGAAGCATTAGGCGAAGAGTGGATGGAGCGTCACCTACGATCTTTTCTGCATCTTCCCAGTATTCCGGTTCTGACGTATACTGATCGCAAGCTACAACCGCCCATTTACCATAGTCTGTTCCGTCCTTTGGAATCATTATTTCAGGAATGTGGAAACCGAATTTCCCCCAATCGTATATCGACATATCAATTCTCCTTATCATTAAAAAGTTTTATTTTCCTACACACAGAATTATAGTGTCCGAGCGGGAAAAAAGCAAGGTATTGTTCCCTTTTTCTTCAAACTGTCGATGGCACCCTTTGTACCTATGATATTCACATCATTCTGATAATCCTTATCCCAAAATTGCTCTACTGCAAAAAAATCCACCTTGTGTTTTTTTCCTGCATTGCACAGGTCTTTTGTCATTTCCTGGGTTTTAACATTTCTGCTCGAACTGTTCATATAAAAATCAACACTATAAAAATCATTTTGAAAGGTGTCTGTATTTAGTACACTCAACTCTCCCATGAATAGCAGTCCGAAAGAAATTAAAATTACAGATATTACTATCTTTATTGCTTTCATAATGTTTCTCCACAATTTAATAATATTTACCGTTTTTAGCCATTTCTATAAGTCAAGCAATTCCCTGAATACTTCTGACGCAATCAAAAGCCCTGCGGCGGCCGGAACGAAGATGGACGAACCCGGCACTGATTTTCCGTGCTTATTACCATCTTCTAAATATTTGTCCATGCCTCCTGCCATATTTTCGAGGGAACTGCTTTTACCCTCTTCAATGGATACGGATGCAGACATAGGTTTTATCGGCACCTCTTTAGAGTAAACCACCTTTAGTTTTTTTATTCCTCTGCTTCTAAGCTCCTTTCGTAAAACCTTTGCAAGTGGATCCATTTCCGTTTTATAAATATCTGTACATACAAGTTTGCCCGGATCCAGCCTGTTGCCACAGCCCATTGCAGAAATTATCGGAATCCCTTGCTTTTCTGCCTGAATAACAAGGTCAATTTTAGCCGAAACCGTATCTACTGCATCAACGATATAATCGAATTTTTCAAAGGGAATATTGTTATTAGAATCCGGCAGATAGAAAATTTCATAGGTATTAACTTGGATACCGGAATCAATGTTATTAATTCTTTCTGAAAAGACTTCTACCTTCGGTTTTCCTAAAGTCTTTCTCGTGGCTATTATCTGTCGATTTAAATTGCTTTCGGAAACGGTATCATTATCTATCAGGTCAATAGCTCCGATGCCGGTTCTCGCTAGGGCTTCTATGACATAACCGCCTACACCCCCAACACCGAATACAGCAACTCGCATCTGTCTGAACTTCTCAAGCGATGCTGTTCCCACCAGCATTTCAGTTCGTGCAAGGTGAGAAAGTGCCTTCCCTTCATTCTGACTTTGAGTCATCATCCCTTCTCCTTTGCATGTTTGATAAAAATATTCCTTATTTCTTCATACTCTCCAAGACCTCGTCTGATACAGTTCACCTCAAAGCCTGCCTCTTCCAAAACGGACTTACAGCTGTCCTCTTCGTCACCGCAAATATCGTTATTCGCATGATCCCCTGCCACAATAAGAAAAGGAGAAAGCCAAACTTTTTCTGCTTTCATCCGTGAAAGCTTGGGAATTACCGTTTCGATACCCTCTTCACCTTCAATAGTTACAATAAAAATATTTTCCATGCCACAGGTATGAAAGTATTTTTCCAAATTCTGATAAACTTCATTTGCTTTATGCTTTGTGCCGTGTCCAACCAATACCAGAGCTTCTTTAGACTTTACATACGAAAAAATTTCTTTGACTGCATGCTTCATATCTGCAAAACTTTTTTCTCCATAGAGCAAAGAATCGCCGATAGCCACTTTTTCAAAAGAAGTTCCATGCTCTGCAAAAGCATCCCTTATTTTACTGTCTTCAATTCCATTTAAAATATGCGTGGGCTGAACTAAAACATCTCTTATTCCAGCGCTTTTAAGCCTTGCAATTGCCTGGTTTATATTGTCAAATTCAATACCGTCACACTCTCTGATTTTTTTTAGAATCATATTGCTGGTCCATGCTTTGTAAAATTTCCTGTCGGGAAAAGCCTTTGCCAAATCCTCTTCAATCCTGTCCAGCGTAAGTTTTCTCGTATTTTCATAAGAAGTTCCGAAGCTTACCACGAGAAGTCCTTTTTCCATATCATCCTCCCTAAACTACAATCTACCACCAAATCTACCTGTTGCCAAAATTTATAAATTCTTCTTTTTATATATGAAATTCACCGAAATAAGCGAAAATATAACAAGATACGCAAGAAGCACCAAAACTCCAAACACTCCCGGACTCTCTCCATGGGCTATAGTTCTGATCATGCCGCTTGCCTGGGAAAGAGGAAGAATGCTTATGACTTCCCTAAATCCTATCGGCATCTGGTCTGTGGAAAAAAAGGTATTGCACAAAAATGACATGGGCATAATTATATACGAAGTAAATCTGGGGGCATCTGTATAACTCTTTGCAAGGAAAGACAGTGTAAGTGCAATAGTTGAAAATACCAATCCGTTTAAAAACATAATGCCAAAGGACAATGCATTAAATATAAGTCCGGTATGAATAGGATAAACCAAAATTAAAATCATTGATGCCGCATAAAGTCCCCTCAAGCTGCCTCCGACAATCTGTCCGACTATGAACTGCCAAAGCGGAGTCGGGGATACCATGACTTGGTCGAGGGCTTTTTCATAAAGTCTCTGCACGCTCATATTTTGGGCAACTGCACTGAAACTCCCTGTCATAGTTGACATCGCAACGATACCCGGAATCAGGAAATTCAAATACGGCTCACCATGGGAGGTGGTCTGAATACCCATTCCGAATATTATCAGATACATCAAAGGTGATACCATTGCAGCCAAAGTTATCTTGTAAAAATCTCTTTTAAATTCTGTCCATTTTTCCCATAGAACAGTTATTATTCCCATAAAATTCTCCTATTTCCTCACAAGTGACCTGCCTATGCGTTCCACAAATACATCTTCTAAGTTGGTGTCACGCATAGATGCTTTCCCCTCCAGGGTCCTTATATATTCAATTGCTTCATCTCTCGTTACAAAAAAACGGGATTTAGTAACATCTTCTTCAAGAACATCAACAGCAAAGGCTCCAAGCCTTTCAATCATTTTCTGCGGACTGTCCACTGTATCCAGCTTACCCTGATTTATAAGTGCCACCCTGTCGCAGAGTGACTGTGCTTCTTCCATATAATGAGTAGTCAGAATTATAGTCATATCTCTGCTGTTTACCTGTCTTAAAAGGTTCCACATCTGTCTTCGTGAGAGAGCGTCCATACCGGCTGTGGGTTCGTCCAGAAGCAGTATTTCAGGATCAATCATAAGCGCTCTGCAAATCATGAGTTTTCGTTTCATTCCGCCGGAAAGGTATCTTACTATTTTGCGTCTATGATCTATAAGACCGCTGAATTCAAGAAGTTTATCAGTTTTTTCCCTAATCTCATTTTTCTTCATAAAGTAAAGCCTGCCCTGATATTCCATCACCTCATCCATTGTCATATCCTGACGCATAGAATATTCCTGAGTTATGACACTCAGTTTTCTTTTTTCCTCTGAATTTTTTCTGGTGAGGGGCTTTCCGTCTATTAAAATTTGACCTGCCGTAGGCAAAAGAACCGTACTCATCATGCTGATGGTGGTGGTTTTCCCTGCCCCATTGGGTCCCAAAAGTCCAAAAAACTCTCCGGTCTCTACTTTAAGATTCAAATCATCTACTGCCGTGTATTCGCCGAATTTCTTGGTTAAATGGCTTATTTCTATCATAAAAATCTCCTCTGTTTTTATGGGCTAAAAGCTATTTTATCAGTTGCCCAACTCACTTATTATGATATAATGAAAACATGAAAAAACTAATTAACGACCAGACAACAAAATATGTATTGATAATATTTCTTGCCCTGATTCTTTCACTTTTTTCCGTAGTAAAAGAAAGCGCCGCAGCCTCCGGAAAATCCATCTTGAAGTATGGGATGACTCCAATATCCCCGTCCGAAATCAAAGACGGTACTTACGACTTCAAAGTAATAAGCGACTCAGCTTATTTTACCATAACTAAAGCAAAATTAGTTGTAAAAAACGGAAAAATGAAAGCCAAAATCACATTATCCAGCAAAAGTTACAGGTATGTATATCCCGGCGATGCCGCTGATGCAAATTTCGATGAAAAAACAAACTATATCAAAGGCAAGGAGGAAAATGGGGTCTCAACCTTTACAATCCCCGTACCTGCCCTGAATAAATTGATTCCGTGTGCCGCCTTCAGCAAAAGACGGAAAAAATGGTATGACCGGAATCTTCTTTTTGATGCCTCAAATCTGCCAAAGAAGGCTCTTTCCTTTGATTTGCCTAATTACGATACCATAGATAAGGCAATAAAAAATTATAAAGGAAATGATACGCACGAAAAAAACAATTCACCAAGCTCCGGTTCGGAGAGCAGCTCAACAGATTTAGCTTCAGACAACTACAGGCACCTCAGCAAAAATTCCCGTCCTGTTTCAATTCCCGGAAAGAAAGATGGCGAATATTCCATTGAAGTAACTATGACAGGCGGAAGCGGCAAAGCTTCAGTAAGCTCTCCGACCAAACTTATCATTAAAGACGGTAAAGCATACGCCAAACTGCTTTGGAGCAGCAGCCACTATGATTATGTAGTCGCAGGCGGAAAAAAGTTCACCAATGAAACAAAGGGAGGTGGAAATTCAACCTTTACAATTCCCATAACCGCACTGAATAAACCTATGCCAATCATTGCAAATACTACGGCAATGGGAAGTCCTGTTGAAATAAATTACAATTTAACCTTCTATCAGGATTCTATTGCAGGTAAAAATATGGTGCCACAGGAAGCTGCAAAAAATGTCCTGATCGTAGCACTAATAATCATTATCCTGGGGGGAATCATAAATCATTTTATAAAAAAGCGGCGTTCCTAGTATATTCTTTAAACAAATTCTTCTCCAGGGAAACCCTCTTTCTCCACTCACATTGCTCCCGGTTTAAACTCAAAAACGACCGTGTAAAAAATAACTGTTGACAATTTTGCTCAAACTGTATATACTGTTTATATACAAAACAGAATGTGATATATACAATCAACAGCATGACGACTGCATACCCCCTATCTGAAGAAAACGGTGAAAGCACTTTTAAGTGAAAATCAAAATATACAGAGGAAATCATGAATATTTATATTGATAATAAATGTGGTAAGCCCATTTACAACCAAATATACAGTCAACTGAAATCCCTCATCATCAGTGAAAAACTGAAGGAAGATGACAGGCTCCCTTCTATTAGAACTTTGGCAAAGGATTTACACATAAGTGTGATTACCACAAAGAGAGCCTACGAAGAACTTGAGCGAGAGGGTTTCCTTTATGCAATAGCAGGCAAAGGCTTTTTTGTTGCACCAAAGAATACCCAAATGCTGCAAGAGGAATATCTCCAAAAGATTGAAGGTCATTTGGATGAAGTCAATAAACTCTCAAAAATTTTGGGAATTTCAAAACCCCAGATAATTGAAATGATTGACATTTTATGGGAGGAAGAAAAATGAAAAATGCGATAGAAGCAAAAAACCTAATAAAAAAGTACGATGAATATTATGATGACTTTGAACTTAATATCAAGAATTTCGAAGTTCCCCAGGGCAGCATTGTAGGTCTGGTGGGTAAAAATGGCGCCGGCAAAACAACCCTGATCAAATCAATCATTGGAATTAGAAAACCTGATTCCGGAGAAATAAAAGTCCTCGGTACCGTTCCCGGAACCGATGCATTTGCAGATGCTCTAAATGATATTGGAATAGTAATCAGCGATGGTAAATTTTCGTCATCCTCTTCGGCAAGAAAACTGGAAAATATAATGTCCGGTGCCTACTGCCGTTGGGATACAAATCTGTTTCAGAAAATGTTAAAGGATGCTGATATTACATATGATAAAAAATATAAAGACCTTTCCACCGGTGCAAAGGTTAAATTACAATTTGCCTGTGCCATGGCACACAAACCTAAGCTTTTGATACTGGACGAACCCACCAATGGACTTGACCCTGTAGCACGGTCAAATTTCAACGATAGACTCTGGGAATTCACAAGAGATGAGCAAAACAGTGTCTTAATTTCTTCACATATTGCAACGGATCTTGAAAAAATATGCGATTACATAGTTTTCCTTGAAAAGGGGAAAATACTAATCGCAGAAGAAAAGGATAGAATTATAGAAAGATACGGCATTATAAAAGGGTCCAAAGAAGAAATAGATACTTTGTTAAATAAGTTAAAAGAAATATCTCCCGATACTTTTCCTGTCAAAAAAGTCACCGAAGAAAAATATCATGTTTCAGCTCTGGTGGACAGGAAACAGATGCCTACAGATATTGAGGTTATTACAATAGGATTAGAAGACATTTTCGTCATGATGACTAAATAAGGAGTTTGCTATGTTCAGATTAAATTTACTTATCTTCAACAGAATACGAGCAAAAGAAAATAAATATTTCGATTCTTTCCTTACTGCTTTTGTTTTTTTACTTTTAGGCGGTCCATTAGGCTTCATTGCTTTTGGATACCTCATCTATGCCTTTAGTTTCAGTTATACGGGAATAATCTTTTTTGAGAAAGACCATGATGTTGAAAGTCATGAGGAGATATTTTTTCTCCCGTATAAAAAAGTGGATTATGTGAAAGCATGTTTTCAAAATGTGTTTTTCCTTATTATGTTGGTATTCCTTGCTTTACTGGTACTTAATTCAATGATTCAACCTTGGGAGAACTCCGATTTAATATATCTGCTTGGAATAAAAACTTTTAAATTTTATTTTATTTGCATTGCCATCGTACTTATAATCCTGGGAGGATTGCAATATCTGGCATCTACAGGGCTCACATCCAAAGTATTGACTAATCCCCGTCTTATACCTGTGGGCTTTGTTATCTCAGCACTCATTGCAGTTACATTGATTATAACCCTCAATATAAAAATTACGAAACAGGTATCTGCCGTGGCTATGATACTTTCTGTAATTATATATTTTGTTTTCTATGTTTCCAGCATAAAGAAAACGCAAAAAAGAAGTTAACAAATTAGAAAGTCAAATCAGAAAACAGCCGGGAAGATATTTCCAAAACCCGGCTACGAAAAGCTCAGTTACTCAAACTAGTTTCAACAGAATCGGAGAATATTATGGATAAAATAAATAATATAATATGGCAAAGGATAATTCGAGAAGAAAAATGGCTATTCATCAGCTCGTTTTTTACTTCTATAGTAATTGCATCAGTGTTAAATAAGATGCCATTTGTTTCTATATATTTGTACCTACTCCATGCAAAGTTCGGTACGGAACACCTCCGTGAACTGAATAATACTGAATTTAAATTGACTGATGAATATCTTCTATTTCTACCGATCAAGAAAAAAGAACTGATAAAGGGTTACTTCATATATATTTCTATTACCATGCTATATACCGCAGGATTATTAAGCTTGTACTTTAAGCTTTTTGAGTCAATATTTGATTCAGACTCATTTTATAGTCACTACTTTGACTACAGTTCAATTATATTCATACTATCACCTGCTATAGCTCTTATAGTCGTTGGTATATTACAGATTATAGCTGTATCGGGTCTGAAAACATTAATCGTCAGAATCATTTCTATGACGATTTATACCGTAACATTTATAATTGCTATATTAATATCTTCTTCGGAAAGAAAATATACTAACCTGACTGACGAACAGATAGTTATTACAGTTTTAACCTCTTTAGCACTTTACTATATCATTTATAAAATTGCCCTCATGGTATCAAAAAAGACAATGAATTATCCCAAGTAATAATCTTTCTCCGGATATTTTATTTCTCAGGGTTTTCCTTTGCAATAATAAGTGAAAAATAACCGGCATTATCCGGAATTTCATCAACACTAAAATAACGGTGTTCATCTTCCAGACCGCAGTTCTCCACCATAGTAACTTTTCTTCCGCTGTTTGCAAGAATTTCTTTTACTGCTGCCATTTGCCTTCCGCTTTTCATAAGCACATAGTTGCCTTTTAAATCAAGTTTATCACCAAGCTGATGAACTGCCGGAATAACATGGAAAGGCTCCTGCCATTCACTGATTGGAATCCCCAGAGTTGCAGCTGCCGCACAGAAGGAAGTGATTCCGCTGATGTAACCTGTCTCAAAACCGTCAGCCTTAACCAGTTTTTCCACATAGGAGTAGGTTGAATAAACTGTAGGATCCCCCAGGGTTATGAATCCCACAGACTTGCCCTGCTCCAAACATGCTTCTATGGAGTCTGCACCTTTTCTGTGATCCTTTTCAATCTGCTCTCTATCCAAAACCATCGGCATATAAATCGGCAGAAGTTCCTTATCTGCAATTTCGGGAACAGCCTGTACCGCAATTTTATATGCTGTGGTTTCCTTAACATCTTTTCCCGGTGCAGCGATAATGTCAACTTCAGTCATCATTTTGACCGCCTTCAGTGTAATATGCTCCGGATCTCCCGGACCGATTCCAATTCCGTACAAAATACCTTTCATTTCATTTTTTCTGCAAAACACAAAGTTCTGCACTCTCCTTTCCTAAAACCTTAACAAGTTCAATCTATATTTTTAAAAATTTGCATGACTTTGATTATTTTTCATATTGCTCGTTATTATAATCAATATATTCTTTGATATATTTTATGTAGGTCTATGATTATAAAAACAAATACCACCTAAAATTATAGTTTCTCTGCTTCACATATAATTTCCAGGATTCCTTTTACAGAATGTTCCCCTGCCGATAAAAATTTTCTGTCTACATGAGTCCTTAATTCTTTTGCAGTTATATCACCTATACATACAACTTGGGAATTTTCAGGAATCTCATGACCTGATAAAAACGACTTAATCCCCTGAGCACTTGCAAATACTATATAATGACAATCTCCGATTCTTTCATCATCACCCTTCTTTCCCGGGACAAATTTCGTATCGTATATTTTTATGTCATCAAAGGATACTCCTGCATTTTCAAGTTCTTCTGTAAGTTCAACAGAGCCTTTTTCCGCTCTCAAAATAAGGAGCTTTTCTCTCTTATTGAGTTTTCTCGCAATCTCTTTGCCAAGGGTTCTTGCCGTATATTTTTCGGGAACAAAATCTGCTATAATGCCCTGAGTTCTCAACTTTTCTTCGGTTCCTCTGCCTATACAGGCAAATTTCATGTGCGAAATTTTTCTAATGTCAATATCTCTTACTTTAAGCTCATCAAAGAATATATCAATGCCGTTTGCACTTGTGAATATAATCCAGTCGTACTCTGAAAAATCATTGGGAATGTTCTCCGCTTTCTTCTCTAGGCTCAGAGTTTCAACGGATTCCACGAATGCACCTTCCTCTTCCAAGGCGGTCTTCAGACGGCTCATAAAGGACTTCGTTCCCGTAATACAAACTCTTTTTCCTGAAAGTTTTTCATCACCTCTGCTCTCCATATGAAATCCCGCAACTTCCCCTACTACCAGAATCCCCGGTGTTTCTGCCCTCTGCCTTACTGCTTCTTCTGCTATGGTTCCTAAGGTTCCGTCAATTCTTCTCTCTCGTCCGGAAAAGCCTCTGCAAACTATTGATGCAGGGATTTTCGCAGGTTTTCCGCATCTGATGAGTTCCGATGTTATTTCACTCAGACTGTTCAGTCCCATAAGAAAAACCAATGTGCCTCTCATCTTCGCCAAGGCATAATAATCTTCTTTCATATCAGTTGCCGTATGCCCCGTAATAACTGTAAATGACTGTGCCATCTTTCTATGAGTTACGGGAATACCAAGACTTTCAGGAACTGCAATGGAAGAGCTTATCCCGGGGATAAGACGGCAGTTAATTCCCTCGGCCTCCAATGCCAGATATTCCTCTCCGCCTCTTCCGAAAACAAAACTGTCACCGCCTTTTAGGCGAACTACTCTCTTTCCTGCTTTTGCCTCATCTATTAAAATCCGATTTATCTCTTCCTGTGTTTTGCTGTGTTTTGCATAGCGCTTTCCTACATAAATTTTCTTGCAGTCAGAAGGAGCATAGCCTAAAAGCTCATCATCTATCAAGTCATCATAGACCAGAGATTCGGCACCTTTAATGGCTTTTACTCCCATGATGCTTATAAGCCCTCGACCGCAACCTGCACCTACCAGCTTAACTGTTCCTTTCATACTTAACCTCTAAAAATTTCTTTCTTCACTGAAACACATAACTCATCACTGTTCAGATAAGAACCCTTTTTCTCACTTCTCTTACCTTCAAACATGGCAGAAAGCACTAATTCATCATCGTAAATCTCTGAGTGAATTCCAACTGCCATGGAGCAATCCGCCTCCATAATTTTAAATAACTGCCGCTCTGCATTAAATCTTTTCCAAGAATGCTTGTGAGTTATTCTCTGAATAGCCTTTACAGTGTCTGTGTCTTCTTCTCTGCATTCTACAGCTATTATTCCCTGACACCCTGCCGGCATCATTTCTGTGGTCGAAAAGTCACGCACATTATATTCCGAAAGGTCTATATCAAGCCTTTGCAGCCCTGCTCTTGCCAAAATAACGGCATCGTATCCACCCTCGTCAAGTTTTCCAAGCCTGGTAGTTATATTACCTCTTATTTCCTTAAATTCAGCATCGGCGTTCATTCTCCTATATTCCAAGATGCGTCTCGGGCTTCCGGTTCCGATAACCTTAAGCTCCGATTCTCCTTTCCGTGAAATCAGGCAATCTCTGAAATCCACCGCTTCCGGAACTCCTGCAATAATGAGTCCTTCTGCCAAATTATAGGGCAAATCCTTTCCTGAATGCACCGCAATGTCTGCCTCTCCTGTCAGAAGTTTTCTCTCTATCTCCCTTACAAAAAGTCCATCTCCTCCAATATCTTTGAGAGAGCTCTTTCTATCTTTATCCCCTTTAGTATGTACGATTAGAATCTCCGTATCCACATTCAATTTATCAAGCTCATTCTGAACCTGATAGGCCTGAGCAAGGGCAAGTTTGCTGCCTCTGGTTGCAATTACAAGTTTCTTCATCTATACTTTACCACAATCTTTCTGATTTCATCATCACCAACATTATTATTTTTCTCTATCAAAAGACTCATAATCTCTCGCAAAATCTTACTTCTAAGGCTTTGCTCCTGAATTTCTTCTTTAAGTTTTGATCTTATAACACCTAACCGCAGCAATATCTCATCAATCTTTTCAGGAATAAGTCTTTCTATTTCTTCTCTAAGGTACCTGGAATAAGCAGGACTGTACCCTCCTGTAGAAATTCCTATGGAAAGATCACCTTTCTTGATCAGGCTCGGCATATAAAAATTGCCTGCATTCGGAGCACTTGCGGAATTAACTAAAATCCCCTTCTCTATACATTTTTTTGCAATTTCTATTTCCTTCTCAGGCTTTCCCATGGCAAGAACTACTAAATCCATCCCGTCTAAGTCCTCTTCGGAAAAGCTCTTTATTCTGACCGGAACATAATCTATATCTGACGCCTCTGCGATAACTGTAATCCTAGAGGTAAATTGCAGCAATCTGCTTATCTTTGCCTTGGCAATATTTCCGCCTCCTACAACTAAAATGTTCTTGTTGTCAATATTTTGAAAAACAGGAAATAAATTCATATTTCGCCTACCCCATAATAAGTCTTTTCAGCTCGTCAATATCTGTAATTCCGTTTACAGTGCGTCTAAACTCCGCACTCCCCGGAAGACCTTTAACATACCATCCGCAAATCTTTCGCATTTCACGAACTGCCACATAATCCCCCTTGAGTTTTTCAAGAGCTTCAAGCTGTTTCAGCATCATTTTTCGCCTTTCCTCAAGAGTAGGAGGGGGTGGAATATCCTTTCCTTCCCAAAAGCACTGCAAATCTCTGAAAATCCACGGATTTCCAAGTGCCCCCCTTCCAATCATAACAAAATCACACCGGGTTTCCTCCATAAGTAACTTTGCCGATTCAACATCGACTATATCACCATTTCCGATTACGGGTATCTTCACCGCTTTCTTTACTTCGGCAATTGCCTGACGGTTTACCTTTCCGGAATAGAACTGCTGTCTGGTTCTTCCGTGTACTGCGACAGCAGATCCCCCTCCCGATTCTATGGCCTGAGCAATTTCAACTGCGTTGTTTTCACCTTCCGCAAAGCCGATTCTAATCTTTGCGGTAACAGGCTTATCCGTGTTTTGAGATGCCGCCCTTATAATCTTTTCCACCAGTTCAGGATTCTTCAAAAGTGCCGATCCTTCTCCGTTCTTTACTATTTTAGGGACAGGGCAACCCATGTTTATATCCAGCAGAACATGTTTTCTGTCATTTAGCTTTTCCGCCGCATAGGCGATTATATCGGGTTCATGACCGAAAATCTGATATCCTGTATTATCCTCGTCCTCGTATTGGAATAATAACTTTTCGGTATTCTTATCGTTGTAGTACATACCCTTTGCCGATACCATTTCCGAATATGTCAAAGACGCCCCCATCTGCCGATTTATACGGCGCATAGGAGCGTCAGTTATTCCTGCAAGGGGTGCAAGAATAAAAGGATGCTTAGGTTCAAAATTTCCGATTTTATTCATTCTCATTTGTTATCTTTTTATTCTTATCTTTTGAGCCGTGGGATGAATGTCTTCCGGTTCTGCGATTTTTCCTGTAAATCATTTCAAGCCCCTCAAGAGTTAGCAGCCTATCCACACAATCAATACAATTGACTCCCGATTTTATCATTGTAGCAAGACCTCCTGTTGCAATAACTTTTACAGGTCTTTCTCCGGTGCTCATCTCTTCGAGCTCAGCCTTCATTTTCTTTACGATGAACTCCACCATTCCCATGTGTCCGTAAACCAGACCTGATTGCATACTCTGGATAGTGTTTTTACATATTGCATGTCCCGGCTCTTCAAGCTCTACTTTAGGAAGCATAGCTGTCTTCTGGAACAGAGCCTCTGACGCAATCTTTAATCCCGGAGCAATGGTTCCTCCCAAGTACTCTGAGTTTTCGGTGATGGCACAGAAAGTAGTTGCCGTACCAAAGTCGATTATGATAAGCGGTCCGCCATATTTCTTGTAGGCTGACACTGCGTTAACTATACGATCTGCCCCAACGGTTTTCGGGTTGTCATATTTTACAATAAGTCCCGTCTTTACACCGGACTCAACTACAATCGCTCTCTTTTTGAAATACTTTTGAGACATGTGCTGCATGGTGTAAAGAACAGATGGTACAACCGTTGAAATTATAACATCTCTAACGGCATTCATCTTTAGACCTTCATATTCAAAAAGCTGACTGACCAACATTCCGTATTCGTCGGCACTCTTGTTCGGGTCTGTTTCAATTCTCCAATTCGTCAGCAATTTCTCGTCTTTAAATACGCCAAGTACGATATTGCTGTTTCCAATGTCAAATGCTAATAACATATTTTCTTACCGGTTTTAGTTAACTACCCTTTCTAATCTCTTTAGTGCTAAGGCTATTGTGAGTCCCGGAATCACCCTATTCCCTGTAATTTCCGCACCCAGAACCTCGTTAATTCTTTTAAGTCTATACTGTACGGTATTCGTATGGATTCCCATAAAGTCACTGGTTTTACTACTGTTCATTCCTGCATCCAAGACAAAGGTCTCAAGTGTTTCCAAAAGCTGTTTTGCCTTATTTTCTCCCATTTCCCTCCTAAAAGGCTCCAAAAGCTCCATGTAGTTTCGTTTCAGATAACTCCCCTGAAGCTGTAAATTGATGCAGTTTGAAACAAGGGCAAGTTCGTATTTTGTAAAAACTCTTTTATAGGGAAATACACTTTCCACAAAGGTCCATGTCTCGCTTATCAGTCTAAACGAATCTGCTGCACCTTCAATGCCGTCAAGACCTGTGGCATGGAAAATTCTAACCTTTTTGTCGTCTTCTTTCAACTTATCGAAAAGTTCTAAAACTGAAAGCTTCTGAGTAAAGACTCCTTCAGAGGGTTCTTTTCCTCTCTTTACCAAAAGTCCGTAGGACTCTTCACCTTCCACAAGTCTTATTATCTCTATATCATTGCTCTTTTCAAAATCTGAAATTATTCCGTTACTTTTGGAGTTTTCTATACCTTTTGCATAAAAAACGCTCATTATATTTTCTGCAACTAATTCCATCTCGTCTTTTAAGGAATAGGCAAGGCTCTTATTCCCCCTGATCAAAGCTTTAATCAGCTCAGCTCTGACATCCCGTTCCGGAGTGTACTTCCACATACCCACTGCAAGTTCAATGATTTCCGCAAGTTTTGTAATCTCACCGGCTGAATAATTATCTTCATTATCTACAATCATGAGAAAATATCTTTCGCCGTCTACTGTTATGGGACCCCAGTATGTCAAAACACCGTTTACATCAATAAAAGTGTATACGCCTTCTTTCTCAACATTCTTCTCCTTACCCAGTCTGATTGCATCGGCAACTGTAGTTTTCTGTCTTGTTTCTACTGTTAAAATAGGGTTGAAATCCCTTGAAAGCATCACCACCTGGAATTCATTGCTGAGTGCCGCTTCTTTGAGTGCACTCTGAAAGCTGCTATGCCTTTCAAAGTCCAGAATATGATAAATCGTGTTATTAATCAGCCCGTTCTTGAAATTCGTTCCATAGAGAAGTTTATCCATAACTTCTTCAATCACATTGGAATAGTTCGATGGGTTTTCAGCGGGAATATCTATAAGCGGAAATCCGATATTTTCAGAAAAACATGCCAGGTTTTTGCTGATTTGCGATGTACTGTTTTGCTGATTAAAAACCACCAGTGCTGCCGCACCTTTCTTAGAAAGTACCTTAATAATATTTTCTTTTTCCGCTTCCTTCTTCACATGCTTAAAAGAGGTGAGTAAAATCTGCTCTTTTATCCCCTTCAAGCTTTCTGCTTCTTTTCCGTTGACAGCATCCAAAACAGAAATTGATCGAACTCTGTTTTCGATATTTCTCTTTCCTGATACCAGTGTGCCAGGAGTTAATGACTCCAAGCACATACAATCCTTTACTGTGACTTTCACAGCTTATTCACCATCTTTCTCATCACTTTTATCTTGAGTTTCTTCGGATTTCGGAAATTTAATCTCCACAGTTTCTCTATCTTCAATAGGAATTTTATCCTCAGCAGAACTTTTTTCTTCCTTTTCAGAACTGCTGCTTTCCAAATCTTTGGAAATATGTTCTTCTGAAGGTCTCTCCACAAAACTGCTTTCGGAAGCTTCATCGGACATATAATCAGTGTCGTATTTTGCAAGTTCCTCTTCCAGTTTTCTCTCTTCTTCCTCACGGATACGCTTACTTTCCTCAGCTTCTGCTGCATTCTGTCTGCGTATTTCATTTTCCTTGTTCCTAACCTGTTCTTCGAGCTCATCAGCATCAAGCTTACCTGTGTATAAAGCTTCAAACTGTTCCCCGTCAAGGGTTTCAACCTTCATAAGAGCCTGAGCCACAACCTCCAGTTTATCCATATTTTCTGTTAAAATTCTTTCAGTTTCTTTATATGCCTCCTGAATAATGGTTTTAACTTCTTTATCAATCTCACCGGCAATGCCCTCTGAATATGCCTTGGTCTTGCCGTAATCTCTGCCTAAGAAAACATCGTCTGAATCACTGTAATTTACAGGCCCTATCCTATCACTAAATCCGTATTTGGTAACCATATCACGAGCAGTCTGAGTAGCTCTTTGGATATCGTTACTTGCACCGGTGCTTATATCGTCAAGGGTCAATGCCTCTGCAACTCTACCCCCGAGAAGATGCTGAATTTCGTGCTCCATTTCTTTCTTAGTTCCGTAGCTTCTGTCCTCCGTTGGAAGAGACATTGTAAATCCACCTGCAGAACCTCTGGGAATAATAGTTATCTGATGAACAGGATCTGCACCCGGAGTCGTCCTCATAACAATAGCATGTCCTGCCTCATGATATGCCGTAAGCTTTCTCTCTTTTTCGCTTATCACCCTGCTCTTCTTTGCCGGTCCTGCAATCACCTTCGTCGTGGCCTCCTCAATTTCAGCCATCCTAATTTTTCTGCCGTTTCGTCTTGCCGCAATCAAAGCAGCCTCGTTTAATAGGTTTTCTAAATCCGCTGGAGTAAATCCCGGAGTTCTCCTTGCCAGAATCTGAGGAGAAACTTCTTCTCCGAGGGGTTTATCCTTCGCATGAACTCTGATTATCTCTTCTCTTCCTTTTACATCAGGAATTCCGATTACAATCTGACGGTCAAATCTGCCCGGTCTAAGTAATGCAGGATCCAAAATGTCAGGTCGGTTCGTTGCTGCCAGGATAATAATCCCGGAGTTTTCACCGAATCCATCCATTTCAACCAAAAGCTGGTTAAGAGTTTGTTCTCTTTCATCGTTGCCGCCGCCAAGACCTGCACCTCTTTTACGACCTACCGCATCAATTTCGTCTATAAATATAATGCACGGAGAATTCTTCTTCGCCTGTTCAAACAAATCTCTCACACGAGAAGCTCCCACACCCACGAACATTTCAACAAAGTCCGAGCCTGAAATGGTAAAGAAAGGAACCCCCGCTTCACCTGCTGTCGCTCTTGAAACATAGGTTTTACCGGTTCCCGGAGGACCTACTAAAAGCATTCCCTTCGGAATCCTTGCCCCCAGTTCCTTATATTTCCTCGGATCCTTCAGAAAGTCCACAACTTCCTCAAGTTCTTCCTTTTCTTCCTTCAGTCCTGCCACATCTGCAAAGGTTATGGTTTTTCCATCTCCCTTATACATCTTAGCCTTACTCTTTCCGAACTGAAATGCTTTGCCGTTTCCACCCTGATTCATCATCAAATAGAAAAGGAAGCCCAGAGCAAGCACCATTACTATCGTAGGCAAAAGCTGCACCAAGAATCCTGTAGAGCTTGGCTCCTTAGGATCATAGCTTATCTTGTTGTTTGCAATTCCCTTTGAAATATACTTTTCGAAAATCCACTGCTGGTCTATCAAGCTATTGGCATAGGTATATACATATTTATTCTCACCAATCTTGGCAGTGATCTTGTTTTCATCAACATTTACCGACTTGACTTTGCCCTGAGCAAAATACTGAACCATTGTCGAATACTTAACCTTTTTGTTGGATGCTCCCAGTTTCCCCTTATAAAGCATCGCACCGCCAAGTACCAGAGCAAAAATCACGATATAAATTGTTATGTTTTTTGCAAATCGTTTCAATTATCTGTTCCTCCACATCAAATTTCATTTTGTAGGCGTGATTTGTCAATTTCAACAAATTAACCCGTTAATTCTATCATAGACTACTAAATATTTCAACGACAAAAGCATTTTTTGTATTTGCCGACAGAGAATATTTACTTCCGTATCTTGCATTATTCAATACACCTTTTTCATTAGGGATAAACAGGACTTCGCTACCGATTGCGACGAAAAAGACCTTATCCCGCATAACTTTCGGTACCTTCTCATCTACAAACAGATTTTGAAGTTTTTTTCGTCCGTTACTCTGGTTCAAAAAATCTCCGGGGTTCCTCGTTCTGATTTCAACTTTATCACTGAAATTCTCACCATAAACACCTTTCAAAAGTCCGGCATCAAATGTCGCAAACATTCCCTTTTCATAATCAGCGTCATGGTAGAATTCCATAGTTACCGTCTCTTTTCGCAAAAGAGGAGGTTTTATTCCTGATTCCACCGGTTTAGATAAAATCAGCTTATCGTACCTTCTGCTGAACTTGTAACCTCTCGGTAAATCAGCAGATGCAGATGGGTTGCCGCTTTTCATCACATTGTCCATAAGCTCAAAATGTGCAAAAGTAATATCATCTTCAAGCCCTAACTTTCCAAAGCCTCTTGCAATTGCCCTGCGGTAAAGCGGTGCCGCTGAAGTTTTCAACTCATCATCAAATATAATCTCAAAAGAGTTCTCACCGGCTAAATGGATGTCGTAGGTGGTATCGGAAAGTTCTGTAAGCAGTTTGCTATCCTCTCCTGCAGAAAGCCCAAGGCGCAGGAGGGCTTCTTCTATATTAGGATTATATTCCTTCAAGTATGGCAGCAACTTCAGTCTTATTCTATTTCTAGCATAAATTGTCTGTTCATTGGTGTTGTCTTTGCATGGATTTAGTGACCGTTCTTCACAATATTTATTTATTTCACTTTTCTTGACTTCCAAAAGGGGTCTGATAATGCTGAATCCTGCTTTAGCTTTACGAACTGCATTGATTCCGGAGAGTCCGTCTATACCGGTTCCCCGCAAAATCCTGAATAAAATAGTTTCCACCCGATCATCTTCATTATGAGCCGTGGCAATTAAAATATTATTCTTATCAATGGATTTATCTTTCGCAATTCTCTCTGCGAGTTCTGAAAATGTTTTGTATCTCTTGCTTCGTCCGGCTTCCTCTGTGGTTATTCCCAACTCTTTAGCCATTTTCTCACAATCAAACTTTACAACCTCACACTCCATTTTATTCTGCCTGCACAGATTTTCCACATAAGTCTGGTCTTTGTCTGCAGCTTCACCCCTAATCATATGGTTCACATGCACCGGATAAATGCTGATTTTTTTCTCTTCTGCCATTTCTTTTAGAACATTAAAAAGACACACTGAATCGGACCCGCCCGACAGGCCTAAAACAATGTGCTGTCCATCTTCTATCAATCCGCTATTCTCAACTGCTTTATAAATAGCGTCTTTATTATTTCTTTTACTGCTCATCCTGCTTTTCTTCCCAATTCTCTGTCCACTTTCGGATACCGGACATGTATCCGAATTCACGGTCTACATGCACTCCCTGTATTATATCACAAGATGGCTTTCATATTAACTTTTTATATTCAAATTATATTTTGGATTTCTTATCGGGAACATATTCCATTATGTCCTCTATCCTGCAATCCAGGATTTCGCAAAGGTCATTCACCGTTGTTGTGGTCAACGGCAAATCCTTTCGTATACGCTCAATGGTAGACGAACTTATGTTATGCTCATGAATGAGTTTATATGTAGATATTCCTTTGTTTTTCATCGTTCGCCGCATTGGGTCATACTTAATCATCTCATCAGTTTCTCCTGATAAAATTATAAAATGTACCCTTTTTATTGACTATACTCTATGTAACGACTATACTTAAGGTGTGAAGTAACTCCTTGTTACTTTGCGATACACAGATTTGGGCATCTTCGGATGTCCTTTTTCCTTGTGAATCTAATGTTTACTTTTCTCACAAAGCTGTCGGGTTTCCACAAAACTATTTTCCACAAAACTATATTGCATCTTTGTACACACAAATGAATCCCCTTTTCTCAGTTCAATGAATCAGTTCAACGAAATTTTATCCCGCTTATAAAAAGTTGACTTACTGAAAAAATATTATACAATTTCATTAGGTAAACATAGGTAAACAATAGTATGAAAGGACGCCGAATGAAATATATTAAAAAATACAAATCGCCATTAGGCGAGCTTCTTTTAATTTCAAACGATGTGGCTTTGCTGGGAATTTGGTTTGAAAACGGAAAAGCCTATCATGGGCTTCTGGGAAAGGAACTTGCTGAAGGGGATTTCCAAGAAAAAACCAATAATATTTTAGATATGACCTCTGGCTGGCTGGATATTTATTTTTCAGGAAAAAATCCGAATTTCACCATTCCCATTGAGCTTCACGGCACAAGTTTTCAAAATCGTGTCTGGGAAATTCTATCTAATATTCCTTACGGAACTTCTGTTTCTTATGGGGAAATTGCAAATATTATTGCAAAGGAAAAAGGAATTTCCAAAATGTCTGCTCAAGCAGTGGGGCAGGCTGTCGGGAGCAACAAAATATCAATACTCGTTCCCTGTCATCGGGTTTTAGGTGTCAATGGAAAAATCACCGGATACGGCGGCGGTGTAAAAAGAAAAAAGGCATTGCTGGAACTGGAAAATATCAGTTTTAAGTTTTAATTTAAGGTTTTTATGTAATGAAAAAAATAAAGATTATCTACTCATCAATTACAGGAAACACCAAGAAAGTGGCAGAATCTGTCTTTGATTTTTTAGATGTTTCATACCGCAAAGATAAAAACATAAAAGACGATAAAGAATCGCAACTTCCGGATAAAATTGCCGGTAAAGATAAAGGAGTTCATACCCTAAGCTATGGTGAAAAGCTGCGACTCCCTCACACAGCTAAATTGGAACTTTTCGATATAAAAAATTTTACCGGAGCACATTATGGAGCCGACAAAGAAAGCAACCGCACCTTCTGTGACTTCTTTTCAGATGATGATATTATAATCATTTGTTTTTGGTGCAGAAGATCCGGTATGGATGATCTGAGCCTTTCCCTTATTGAATCTTTGAGTAATAAAAAAATTCTGGCAATCGGAACCTTAAGTGGCGATGCTAAAGGACAATACGGATACAGAGTAAAAGAAAATGCAAAAAATGCCATTTCCCACAACAATCAGTGCATCGGAGTTCACCTGTGCCAAGGACATTCTAACCTGAAACGCATCGAATCTCGACGCCATTTGAACCCCGGAGAGCCTAAATATATTTCACCGGAAAAATGGTTGCGCCACTTGAATATGCAGCATCACCCTGACGCAAATGATATAAAAGAAGTTTTACGATTTGTGCAATGCACATTGCTACATTACTTTAAATGATGATCAAATATCCAAATGTTTACTGATTGCAAGCACGGATTATTTACTTGACTTCCCAATAACCTGTTTTATTTGAGCCTATCCATCCTCTTTCAAAAACCTAATATTTTTTTCAATAGTGGTCAAGCCTACCCTCAGAAAATACCTTGACAGGAAGATACCCTCTTTACCGGACAATCAGTAAGCATTTGTTATTTAATCTTCTTTATTCTTATCCCTAATATCTTCCAAAGTATGCCAACTTTCCGCACTGTTATTTTTATTTAGTCCCAACATTTTCTTGAAAGCAGAAATAATCAAATCTATCCCATTTACCCAAATTCGTGTAATAACAAACCATGCGATACAAATAGCGAAAAAGATTAAAAAGTATGTTAGCCAATTCATAGCTTACTTACCTGAAAATTTCTTAAAAAATTTATCAAACTTATCGTATTCTTCCGGCTGATATACATAAGCAAGGAATTTTTCATCATTTCCCGCTAAAGTTGCAAACTGAGTATATCCTGCCATCAATCCGCCTTGATGATAAATCGTGTACATACCTGTTGCAATTTTTGCCTTTTTAATATTGT
>ERZ772956.160-NODE-160-length-55853-cov-9.170167_pt1 | contig 55853 bp, 51 predicted proteins | sample MGYA00580683_ERZ772956 | MGnify/ENA primary metagenome ERZ772956 (study PRJEB29015, sample SAMEA2738077) | human oral metagenome | biome: human oral; feature: human-associated habitat; material: saliva | place: China | collected 2212 ... | reverse complement strand
GTGGATTTCGGGCGTGGCGGCGGTGATGAGTTCGACGGTCATGTTTCTCCTAACGGTTGGTCCAATTGTAGCGGTAAGGGGCGGTGAACCCGAGCGCTTGGGTGGTGCGTGGGATGAGTAATTGCGGACGCGTGACGTATAGTCCACACTTATGTTCTATGGAAACTAATGCTGCCCTGATGGACGTCATCCGCCTCGAAGGTCCCTGCGAGATCGGCGAGATGACGGTCTCGCAGCTCCCCGTCCCGCAGGTGAGGGACGGCTGGATGCGTGTGCGCGTCGAAGCTTTCGGCATCAACGAGTCTGAGTCCCACTCGCGTCGGGGTCTCTCCGACCCGGATTTCACGTATCCGCGGGTCCTTGGAATTGAAGGGGTTGGCGTCGTCGATGAAGTTGCTCCTGGCAGTGCTTTCCAGCCCGGCCAGCAGGTCGCCTTCATGATGGGCGGTCTTGGCCGCGAGTACGACGGCTCCTACGCGCGCTACACCCTGATCCCCGAGCGCATCGCAATTCCCTTCACGTCCGACCTGGACTGGGGAACGATTGGCGCGATCCCCGAGATGACGCAGACTGCGTACGGCTCGCTCGTCCATGCGATGCGCGCCCGGAGTGACGACACGATTCTTGTGCGCGGAGGAACCTCGACGGTCGGCCTGATGGCGGTGCGCTTGGGCATCCGCATGGGCATGACGGTGATCGCGACAACGCGCCGCGAGTCTGCTCGTTCGGTCCTGTACGAGGCCGGGGCTGCCCACGTGGTCATCGACGACGGGCGGATTGAGGAGAAGGTGCGCGCTCTCGTTCCGGGTGGGGTGGATGCGGCGCTGGAGCTTGTGGGCATCCCGGTGCTCGGCGATACTCTGCGCTGCGTGCGCCCCGGCGGCATGGTGTCGTTCACGGGGTCGCTGACGGAGGTGTGGTCGATGAAGGACTTCTCGCCTTTCGGCCTGATCCCCTCGACCGTGGGCCTCACGGTCTATCACGGCCAGGCCTGGGATCTGCCGGCGTCCGTCTTGCAGGAGGTGCTCGACGCGGTGAAGGCTGGTGAGATGAGTGTGCCGATTGCGAGGGTTTTCCACGGCCTGGAGCAGGTACCTGACGCGCACCGCGCGCTCGACTCCCATGCGCTGCCCGGCAAGAACGTCGTGGTGTTGGGCTGAGGCCTTCGGGTGGTACTCGACCTACGCGCGTTCGAGGAGGAGGACCTCGGCGTGCCTTGAGGCAATGGCATTGATGTCATCGGTTCAGCCGAAAATATTGTGGGCGAAAACCGTATGACCGAAAAAGCCATACTTTTCTGCTTTTGAAACCACAAAACAGGAATTTGCATGAGAGTCGACACGCCGATGAGACGCTTCGGCTCTCTTTGCTATGTCACCACTTCAATTCGCCATCCCGGCCCATTAGTCTGGTCAAGAGGTAAAGCCGCGCAGGTATCCGGGTATTCCGTTCACCTGGAGGAATAAATCCAGATGTGGATCATACGGCATCGATCTCACTTCGTTTCTTGTTTTTTCGATTCACAATATGTGGTAGGAAGGTCACCTCGCACCCTGCCAGAATAACTGCAAACATGTTAATCGGCGGATACACAAAGATTGCCAGAACAATGCCAATTGCCTTAATGCTCAGGTCGCCCGCAACGATTTTCCGGTTACCATAGTCCAACGCGCTCTTCGAGCCATTAGCTCTTGCGACTGCTCGCGCAAGCGCCATGTTGGATAGTGAAACACATATCACCACCGCACTGTAAAGCATCTGTGCAAAAAGGCTTGTGAAGTGGTCGCTCACAAAGTCTGTCACATACGGGAAGAAAGAGGCGAAAAACAGCATGATGATGCTCCACCAGATCACCTTGTTATCTATCTTCTTGATCCTGTGCCAATGGTTATGCATATTCACCCACATGGCGCCAAGCCAGAAGAAGGAAATCGCATAGGAGAAGAAATGCGACCTGAGTGCCCAAAACGATGCCCAGTCAGCTGTCTCCGGCTTCTCAAGTTCCAGCACCAATATTGTCATGATGATCGCCAATATCGCATCCGTAAATGCAGTGAGTCTTTCTTTGCTCATTTTTCAGGAGCCCCTTTCTTCTTCGCATAGGCAAGCTGGATGTCGTAGCCTAGCTTATCGAGCATATCAACAAAGACCTTATTGATGATGCTCTCTTTCTTGTTTATCGGCCTACTAATATACGGTGTGGAGGTGCCAACCATCTGCGCCAGCTGTGCCTGTGTGACACCTTCTTCCAGACATTTTACTTTTACATCGACCTCAAGATTGTTTTTAATCATACCTTAGTGTCATTTCGCACAATCTTGTTTCACTAATCGGAAATTTTATTATATCACAAATTCATGGACATTTCTACCCTCAAGCAAAAAAGTGCCTGTGAACACTCCGCGAACGGGAATGTTCACAGGCTCTCAGATAAATCCAGATATTCTGCATCATGCACGGACTGCATAATGGCTTTTCAGTGTTGAGTGTGGGTGGAGGCATCTAGGCTTCCTGCGATGAGGAGCGTTCGGAGTTGGTAGGGTGAGACACCGCCCGAGGTCCTGTGAAGGCAGCGGGGGTTGAAGTCCGCTCATCATCAAGGACCTCGACCCTTACTCGCAACCCCCGCTCAACACCCACTCACCTACACTCAACTCGGAAGAGCCCCTTGACCGACTCCCGGAGGGTCGTGCGGTCTTGCATAGGAGTCGCTCCCAACCTCTACTGTCGACAGTATGAAGATAGACACTTTCAAAAGTCGGTTGCGTGTTGCCACCACAGCAGCAGCTCTATGCGCGCTGACCGCATGTAGTGCGATCTCGGGACAAAGCAGCGGCTCGGCTGGTGCCGAAAACGCAACGACGCCGTCTGCGGGCTCGAATACAAACGTTAATAAATCGTTGGTTGTCTATTTTTCTCGAGCGGGAGAGAATTATTGGGACGGGGATCGGAAGAACCTAAAGAAGGGCAATACTGCCGTACTTGCTGAGGAAATAGCAAAGCAGACTGGCGCTGACGTGTATGAGATTGTCGCGGCTGATCCCTACTCAGATGACTACGGCGCGACGGTTGCCCGGAATGTGCGTGAGGAAGACGAGGATTCTCGCCCCGCAATTGTTCATGCCCTGCCGGATCTGTCTCGCTATCAGGTGGTCTACCTTGGCTCTCCGGTGTGGAACTCGACCATGCCGATGATCATGAAGACATTCGTTGAGCAAGCCAAGTGGCAAGGTCAGCAAGTTCGCCCCTTTGTCACCTACGCGGTCAGCGGCATGGCAGGTATCGATGAAGAGTATCAGCGTCTCCTGCCTGATCTTAGCGTCACTCAGGGGCTTGCGGTGCGTGGCGAAGATGTAGCGATCGACCCGGACGCGGCCGAACCTGAAGTAACCCCCGAAACAAGCCAAATTGTTAACCAGTGGGTGAATACCTTGAGTGTTCAACCTAGGTGAATGCGGCGTCACATCTATGGTCTACCCGAGGACGCGATGCGAACACTGACATGGGACCAAGGCCCAGAAATGGCCCGCCACCAGCGCCTCACCCACGACACCGGCGTGGACGTGTTCTTCGCTCACCCCCACAGCCCCTGGGAGAGAGGAACCAACGAAAACACCAACCGGCTCATCCGCCGCTACCTGCCCAAAGGAACCCCCATCACCAGCCACCAACCCTACCTCGACGTCATCGCCTACGAACTGGGCAACTGCGCCCCAGAGTCGCCCTCGGCTACCGCACCCCCACAGAAGCATTCAACCAAATCATTGCTACCACCCATTGACACCACCCTTTGATATGTACGATTTGGCTCCGTTTGTCTCCGAAGCATTTGAGCATAATATTCCTATTCTTCGGAAAGAACCTGTACTAAAGTGAGGACAGGCGCATGAAGAGAGTATTGGATTTGATATTCATGATGGTTTTAGCTGTCAGTTTCTCTTCCTGCGCCGACTCTTCGCAGGATGTAGAGGTTGTTCCGAGACTGAATGAGGATATATAGACAGATGAAGCGTCCCTTATACCTGACACAGAGAAGGAAACAGAGGAATAATCTATGATAGAACACTATACAACGAATACAAAAATTGAAGATGTGATAAACGATCCCGTTTTTGGTGATTACGGCAGACTTATTTTTCCGGTGGACTCCGGCTATTTTGGCGGTAGCACACTCGGCAATCTGTCGCTTACCTGGTACAACTACATAGATTCCGATAAGACAGTGGAGATCTGCAATTACATGAGAAATCAGGCGGAAAACGGGGACACCATCTTTTATGACATTTATGCGGAAGAGGAAAAGGCTGCAGATCCGGCGAAAAGAGATACGGGTTTGTTCTTCTTTAAGGGGAATCCCGGCACAAAGTTCGCTATCGTAAACGCCGGCGGCGGTTTTGCCTACGTTGGTGCGATGCACGACAGCTTTCCCCACGCGTTGGAACTTTCCAAGATGGGATACAATGCCTTTGCGCTGATTTATCGTCCCGGCGCACAGACGGCCTGCGAGGATCTTTCGAGAGTGATCACCTTTATCTCCCGGCATGCAGATGAACTTCAGGTTGATACGGATGGCTACTCTCTTTGGGGCGGATCGGCAGGCGCAAGAATGGCAGACTGGGTAGGAACATATGGTACGGAGTATTTCGGAGAGAAAGCCTATCCGCATCCCGCGGCTGTCATTGTAAATTACACCGGACTTTCGGAAGTGACAGGCTACGAGCCACCGACTTACAGCGCCGTAGGGACAAGCGACGGTATCGCAAGCTGGCGGACAATGAAATCAAGACTGGATACCATGTCTGAGATGGGCATTCCCACGGAGTTCCATTCCTACGACGGGCTGCCACACGGATTCGGACTTGGAACAGGAACTGTTGCCGAGGGATGGATCGATGATGCCGTGGCATTTTGGGAAGACCAGATGTGACACAGAAGAAAGCGAGGAATTCTATATATGAATGAGCAAACAGCAGGCAGAGAACATTTGAGAGAACTGGCTCCAAAAATTCGCCGAATTGAATGACGACGTCCTTCCCTAGCATTGAGCGGGGGTTTCTTTATTCCATAAACCCCCTTGAGTACAAGCAATGATAGCCCATTCGCGAAATCGGCCGTATTTTACTCCCAGGAGTAGAAAAGGAATAAAAATTGGCATTCAAAAATGCTGCCCTACCTGCGCTGCGACAAAAACGTGAGTTCAAATTAAGTACAAGATGAGTACAAGGTTTTAGGCATTGAATCCCTTGTCATCGTCATCACGAGTAAGCCACTAGCGATTACTGCTTCGACAATAATCGCTGCCATCATCGACAGCCAACCATCCGCAAATTCAGGCTCCCCTAAATGGTTGAAACGACCTCCGCAATCAACTGTGACAAATTGTCACAGTAGCTCTGAGCTGGGAACACTTTTCAAAAAATGAGAAATTATCACGTGCATGCCGAGTACGAAGACACTCTGACTATATCTTACTAGCCAGATCGGCAGCCTCTCTCGCATTGGTTGCCATGCCCATGTACTCCATGCCGTAGAGCCCGGCGAAGCGGCTCACGGTGGACTCGGCGCGTTCCAGCATCGCGGGTGTTGGAGCTGATCCCTGGAAGGTGAAGAAGAGCCGCTTCCCCGCCATGCTGCCTGCGGCCACGGGGCCGTAGAAGCGGTCGAGCAGGTTGCGGATCATGCCCGAGAGGTCATGCCAGTAGACGGGCGAGCCGAGCACGATGGTGTCGGCCTGCTTGAAGCGGGCCAGCACCTGATCGAACTCGTCGTCGTCGAAGTGCTGCCCGTGGTCGTAGACCTTGTGGTCTGCGAGATCTATCTGGTCGAAATCATGACCGGCGAGGAGCCTTTGCCCAAGGGCGGAGGTGTTCCCGCCCTTCTCGCCGCCGTTGATGAAAAGGATGCTCATATCACTCACTCCTTAGAGGTTGCTTCCGAAGAACTCGATGAGCTTGCCCACAGCCTGGGAAACATAATCCGGCTTCCAATAGGTCTGGATGTGGGTCGCGCCCGGGATCTCGAAGATCTCGCGCACGGGAGCGTTCACGGCCGCCTCGTAGCAGTCGATGGTCATGTACCCCGTATCGGCATGGCTTCCCATCATCATGAGCAGCGGTACATTGATGAGCTCGGCCCCTTGGCGCGCATCCCATGCGGCGAGTTTCATGAGGCTCGACAGCGTGTAGCTGAAGGTGCTGCCCTCATGCGCCGCGTCGCGACCGTAATAGTAGTAGCCCTCGCGGTAGAGGTCGTAGGGCATGGCGTCTGCCTGCTCGGGTGTTGCGGTCTCGCACATGTTGGGAGTGAGCGCGGCGTCCTTACCGTCGGCCTCGTCCTGGCGAGCCTTGCATGCGGAGGCCAGACGCTCCTGGATGGAGTCGACCTGGCTTCCACGAAAGCCCTCGCGGCACACCTCGCCGGAATTGAACAGCGACAACGTCGCCACGGCCTTGAGGCGCTTGTCGGTCTGCGCTGCCTTGAAGGTGTATCCGCCGCCTCCGCAGATACCGAGCGCCGCCACGCGCTCGCGGTCGACTCCCGGGAACTGCATGATGATGTCGGTGGCGCGGAAGATGTCCTCCACGCGGTTCTCGGGCCAGTCGGTGCTCCTCGGCTCGCCTCCGCTCTCGCCCTGGTAGGCCGCGTCGAAAGCGAGCGCGATATAACCGTTCTCGGCCAGCTTCTGGGCGTAGTTGCCCGCCACCTGGTCCTTCATGCCGCCGTTGGGATGCGCCACCACCACTGCCGGATAGCTCCCGTTCGGGTCGTAGCCAGCCGGGGTGTAGACGTTGGCCACCGCGAAGAAGTCGCGGTAGGGGTACTTGATGGCGTGGACGTTAACCTCGCCCTCGACGTTCTCGGTAATGGCGCCGCTGTAGACGAGCCCGAAGGGGTTGCCCACCACGGGAATGAACTCGCGCTCCGTGAATGCCTTGTCTGACATGATTCGTCCTTTCACTTGAATGGGTTCACTTCAGATAATAGATCTGCTTGCCCTAGCGCAGAATTCTCGATATGTTCGCTTGCTCAAATCCTAGGGTTCTAACCAGTCGACGTAGACGTGCCGTTGGCAAGAAGTCATGAGTTGTGCCAGAGGAGCGCCATCGCGTTGTACATGTAGCGGCTCGCCGCATGCCCGTCGTGGCCCTCGCTCTCTCCTATGCGGAAGATGAGGTTGGTGCCGTCTTCACCAAAGCCCTCGCGGAACATGAGGTCTCTCGCCATGTCCTCCATTAGCGCCGTGAACGCGCGTCCGTTGAAGTCCTCGGTCCCGGTGGCGGCGATGATGAGGAAGTCGTCTGAACCGAATCCCTGCCGCTCTACGGCGCCGGCCCAGTACGATCCGCTTCCGGCATTTCCGCTGGCGGGGGCGAAATAGCGGAAATATGCGAGGCATTGCTCGAACACGTGCCATGTGGTCACAGACCCCTGGAAGGACGTGCACCCGCTGCTCACCTGCAAGCCGGTGCAGTGGGACTACCGCGGGCCCTTCGGGATTATGCACTCGCCCGAGCCGTCAGACAAGGTGAGGACCCTCCTCGATGTCGTAGGCGCGATGACTTCGCTCGACAGTTGATCGGCTCGAACAGGGCCGGGGCGCGCCTCACCGCTTGCCCCAGCTCGATCAGAGGTTCTTCGCGAAGAACGGCGCGATGAACTTGAACGCCTCGTCGACGTAGGGATACAGGTCGTACATGTCGAAGTGCCCCGCCTCCGGGATGACGTGCATCTCCTTGTCGACTCCGGGCACGGCATTGAACACCTCGGTGGACGCCTCGCGGCTCCATGCGTTCTCTCCCGTGATGACGAGATAGGGCTTCTTCATGTCCTTCATGATGTCGACGACGTTGTACTTCACGAGCTCCAGCTGGCTCCAGGCGACAACCTGGTTCGTCCAGCCACGCCTGTTCCCGCGGGAAGTGTAATAGTACGCCGCACCCTCGTCGAACGCGCGGGGCATGAAGTTCAGATATTCGATGGGGCCGGTCCCGGCCTCATAGGCGGCCTTGGCCGCCTCTACCTCGTCCGTGGGCTTGAAGAATCCCGCCATGGCGGACTTGGAGATGTCTGCGATGGCAGGCACGATCGCCGCGACGGCCTTGAGGCGGGGCGCCCTCACTCCCGCCACGGACATGTAAGAGCCGGATCCGCAGATGCCGAGGCCGCCGATGCGGCTCTCGTCGACATAGGGAATGGAGGCCAGGAAGTCCGCGGCCCCCTCGATGTCCGTCTCCTTCACGTCGGGAAGCTCCTGGTAGCGCGGCGTCCCCGCGCTCTCGCCGAAGTAAGACCCGTCGAACACGAGCGTCACGTACCCGAGCTCGGCGAGGCGCTTCGCGTACACGCTTTGAGCCTGCTCCTTGATCGACAGCATTGGGCCGGTCACCACGACGGCCGGGTACGACTTCGACACGTCGAGGTCGTCGGGGGTATAGAGGATGCCTGCCAGATTGAGGTCCAGCTCCTTGTTCTTGAAAGATACCTTCTGAAAGTCCATGGTCTCATTCCTTTCCTTGAGTGATGCAAAGATCGATGGTTTACTCATAGATCGTTCTTTGTACTTGCAATCATGATTGCCCCTATCCTTCAACTTGTCATGAACGCTGGCTTACTTCTGTGAGTCGTAGTCGAGCTTGGTGGCGCGTAGGACTCGAGCTTCTCCCGGGAAGGCTCGTAGTAGCACTTTGTGCCGTCGAGCTTGGCGATGCGATCCATCTCATCGTCCGTGAGGACGAAGTCGAAAATGGCGGCGTTGTCGGCGATGTGCGCCGGATTCGTGCTCTACCCGCAACCCCCGCTCAACACCCGGTCACCCACACTCAACTCGGAAGAGCCATATTAGTTCTCGAGCTTGCGTGTTGCGGCGAGCATGACGAGCAGTGCTACGACCATGAGGATGGCCGAAATAGTCAATGGCGTCGAATAGTGCGGACTAAACACGAGAAGACCGGTAAGTCCGGCAACTCCCGTGGTAGCACCCATTTGGTGGCCGGTGTTGACGATGCCGGAAGCAGCTCCCGCCTCGCTGGGGCTGCTTTGCCAGATCCCCACGGAAGTGATTGGGCCAAAGGATGCACCCTGCCCAAGTCCAGTGAGGACCATGCCAAGTAGGAGAATTGGGAGGGTGCCGTGCATGCCCCAGGCGATCAAGCCGAGCCCCGCAGCAGTGCTCGCAAGTCCAGTTAGGAGGAGGCGCCGGAGCCCGAAACGAGTGACAAGGGAACTGACCATCATCCCGGTGGCACCTTGCGGGACGCAATTGACGAGCATGAGCAAACCGGCGGTCAGGGCAGAGTATCCCAGGGTGAGCTCAAAGTATTGGGTGGTCATGAAGTACATGCCGAAAAGGGACGCGGCAAACAGGAGTCGGGCAATTAGTGTCAGGCCACGAACCCGATGGTGCCACAGGTGCTCGGGAAGAATTGGCGCAGAAGCTTTACGCTCCCATGCGACTGCCATGACAAGAATGATCGCCCCAATTATTCCTGGCAGAACACTGCGTTCCACTAGGGCTAGGGTGATCAGAAACATGGAACCGGTCAGCAGGACCGCACCTAGCACGTCGAACCGGCCCGGCTGTGAAGGTAAAGCAGGTAAAAACCGCACGGCAAGCACGAGTACTACCACCGCGATGGGGACATTAATCCAGAACCCGAACCGCCAAGATAAGAAAGTAGTGATCAACCCGCCGATCAGCATGCCGCCAGAGGATCCTAGACCGGCCATTGTGCCGTAGGCAGCTGTGGCTCGGGTCCGTTTGACCGTGTCATGAAAGACGGCCGTAATGAGCGTCAGGGACGTGGGCGCAACTACAGCAGCGCCAAGGCCCTGCAGGGCACGTGCAGCGATCAGGACATGAGCGGTTGAGGCCGCTCCCACGATCAGGGAAGCCACCGCGAAGACGATCAAACCGCCCAAGAAAACACGGGTACGGCCCCACACTTCACCCAATTGTGCGCCCAGTAAGAGTGCCCCGCCAAAGGCCAGAGTGTAAGCATCTTGCACCCAGGACATTTCGGCAGCACTAAGACCAAGATCTGCCTTCATCACCGGTACGGAAGTAAAGACAATGGAAGAATCCAGCAGGATCATGAAATACGTTAATAGAATCAGAATGAGGACCGGCTTTTCCTGGGGCGTGAACCGGACACTGTCGTTTCTTGACATAAGAACGTTCTTCCTTTGAGTAGAATGTGAGGTCGTTTTTGGGCGCACGAACTCCAGGTAGGCTGGGAATCGTCCTGCCTACCTGCGGTTAGTGTTCTGAAGAAGGCTAATCAGGCAGTCTCAGATGACACTGGGGCCAACAGACTCGATTGGTATTCAATCTCGCCGGAACGCACTCCGGCATAGAACTCCATCTTCGAATCAATAAACCCCAGCATCTCCTTAAGTAGTGCGATTTTGTCCTCAACAACCTGGCGTTGCGCAATCAGCATGACTTCGCGCTCCGGGATGCTCTCTTCTCCCTGGAGACAAAGTTCCATGTAATGGCGCATTTGCTCGATACCCATGCCGCATTCGCGCAGGCAGTGCAGGCCCTTGAGCCAGGCGATGTCGTGGTCGTCAAAGACACGGTAGTTGTTCTCATCTCGCATTACTCGGGGGACTAGATTGATTTTGCAGTAGTAGCGCACGGTTTCAACCGCGACACCACTGACCTCAGCTGCCTCCTTCGTTGAATACAACCTGCTCATGAGTGCCCTAGCTGTTGTTACGTCGCTGAGCAATCAGATCGGTGAAGAAATCCACCGTGCCGATTGTCTCGTGATCAAAGAACAATGACGCCCCGGCGTCCAAACCTGCGATAGCGGCCATATCCGCCTCAGCCAGAGCGAAATCATCAATCGCGAAGTTCTGCTGCATCCGCTCCGTGTGTACTGACTTGGCCAGTGCCACAATCCCACGCTGATACAGCCAGCGCAACACCACTTGCGCCACTGACTTACCGTACTGCTGGCCAATACCAGCCAACACTGGATTGTCGAACAAGCCTGAGCGGCCTTCACCAAAGGGCGCCCACGCTTCAACGGTAACTCCGAGCTTTTGCAGCTCAGCAACCCGCTCTACCTGCTGATGGAAGGGGTTAATCTCAATCTGGTTAACCACCGGATAGACGGTGTTGAACGAACCCAGATCGTGCAGGCGAGCTGGAGTGAAGTTAGAGACCCCGATGGAGTGAATCAGCCCATCCGCCTGGGCTTGCTCCAGGGCCCGCCAGGAACCGTAAACATCATTGAACGGCTGATGCAGCAGCATCAAATCCACATATTCAAGCCCCAGCTTCTCCAGAGAGGCCTTCACACTGGCATAGGTGGCATCCTCACCATAGTTGTCCAACCAGACCTTCGTGGTGACGAACAGTTCGCTGCGGTCGATCCCGCTGCGACGGATGCCCGCACCTACGGCCTCCTCGTTGAAGTAAGACTGTGCGGTATCGATATGGCGGTAGCCGACTTCAATAGCCTGAGCCACCGCGTCAGCAGTCTGATCGGCTGGAATCTGGAAAACTCCGAAACCCTGAGCGGGGATGGAACGACCGTCAGACATGGTCAACGCGTCAAGCATGACACTCTCCTTCTTCAGTCAATGAATGGAACATAATCATCTAACAACTTGGGAGCAACTCCCAAGCAAATCCAGTGAGAGTCTGCTCCGCCCCGTGTCCGGTTTCGCCCTGCCCCAAGGACGCATGGGTGAGCGGAACACTCAAGGGGTTAACACTTCTTGCCTCGTCGGCAGTGCAGTGAGCACCTCTCGGGGTCCAACAATGGCAGCACCAGGCTGCCACCCCAGGCCGCTCAGAAAGGCACATACACCAAGAGCAAAAAGTATTTCTCTTGTTACACACCCTCAAAAATCAGTGGTGGCAACTATTGTCAGAGGATATAAAGATATAAAGAAGGGACTCCGGCAACGCTGCCGTTCCCGGCAATATTATCGGAATCCCTTGTTTTCAAGGTGTTTTATGCACTTTTAATCCTTGACCCTTGACATCAATACGACTGTCTCGACATGGGTCGTGTGCGGGAACATGTCGAAGAGACGGCCCTCGACGGGGCGTAGCGTGGGCATGGCCGCCAGGTCTGTGGCCAGCGACGCGGGGTTGCACGAGGAGTAGATGACGCGGGGCGCGTCGCACTCGTTCAGGAAGGTGGCCAGCTCGGCCCCGATGCCTCGGCGCGGCGGGTTGACGACGATCACGTCGGGCACGTCCTCGGGCGCCTGGGCGCGCGCCCACGTGGTCGCATCCTCCGCGATGAAGGTTGCAGCAGCGCGCGACAGGCCCGCGTGGCGCGCGGCGCTGATCGCCGAGGAGATCGCCCCGGAGGACACCTCGACGCCGGTGACGCGCGGGAATCCGGCGCGCGCGCATGTGAGCGCGAAGCCGCCGACGCCGCAGTACAGGTCCCATAGGCTTTCGGGTAGGCGACCGTCGGCGAAGGGGCGCGACGCCCACAGCGCGGCCTGCTCGTACAAAGCGGAGGCAACGTGTGCGTTCGTCTGTGCGAAGGAACGCGGCCCCAGCTCGAGGCCCTCGACGTTGAGCGGCAGCGTGCGTGTGCGCGTCAGGATGATCTCGTCGGGGCCTTCGACGATGGCCTCGTGCGTGGGGTGGATGTTCGCGGTGACGACGTGGGCGCTGGGCACGAGGTTGCGCAGCAGCGGCAGCGCTGAGCGGATGTCGGAGACGCGCTCGCGCGTGCGTAGCACGAAGCGGATCATGAGGTGTTCGCCTGCGCCCACGGTGATGAGGATGTTTTTGAGCTCCCCGCGCTTGGTGGGGACGTCGTAGGGGGTGAGGCTCAGGGAGCGGATGAAGCGCTTGAGGCCGGGCGTCGCGCGGTTGATTGCCGGGTGTTGGATGGGGCAGCCGGGCAGGTCGATGCCGCGCCGGTCGGGTCCGAGAATCCCCAGTGTGGGTCGGCGACGGGTTCCTCCGACGACGAGCTTTGCGCTCGTGCGAAATCCCTTCTGCGGGGACGAGGCCGGGGCCAGCCAGGCGATCTCGTCCGCTCCCAGGACGGGGGAAAGGGCGGCTGCGATGGCCTCCGCCTTACCGGCGAGCTGGCGCTCGTAGGGCTGGGGGAGGAGGGAGCAGGATCGACAGGTCCCGGCGTCAAAGTGGTCGCAGCGCATTCCTCAAGTGTAAGTGGGGGCGGGGCGTACCGTCAGGTACGCCCCGCCCCCACCTGTGGTGGTTATGCCCACGCGGCGCTTAGGCCTCGTGGCGGCGCGAGCGGCGGATGAACGCCGTGCCCACTCCGGCAGCCGCCAGGGCGCACGCCCCGACGATCAGCGCGTTGGAACCCGTGCGGGCAAGACCTCCCTTGCCTCCCTTGCGTCCCTGGTCGGCACTCGGCGAGGGGACAGTCGAGGGTTGGGTGCTCGGCTCAGTGCTCGGTTGGCCGCTCGGCTCAGTACTCGGATCGGCGGAGGGGGTGGGCGCGGGGGCCGCGGTGACCGTCAGAGGGGCCGAGGCCTCGGCGGCGGGAGACTCCGCGGCGGCGACGACCGTGTGGTCCCCGGCCTCGGTGGCGGCGGGAACCGTTACCTCGGCGGTGAAGGAACCAGTGTCATCCGTGGCGGCCGTGCCGACCTCGACGGGGTTGGAGTGCAGGGTGAGGCTCACCGGAGAGGAGGGGACGAAGCCCGTGCCCGTCACGGTGACGATCTTGCCAGCCTCGACGGTCTGGGGGGCGACGGTGATGGTGGGGGTCGAGAGTTTCTCGGACTTGACGGTCACGGAGGCGACGGTCGCGTCCTTGCCGAAGCCCTTGAGCGCGTACGCCGGGTTGTCGTCGGATAAGGTGACGCGCGCCGTGGCGTGCTGGCCGAGGGTGAAGGGACCGACGCCCGCCTTGAGGTCAGTAACGGTCAGGCCCTTCACCTCCTGATCGCCGACGGTTACCTTGTATTTCGCGTAGTCGTCCGTGAAGCTCTCGGTGTCGAAGGAGACACGCACGCCCGAGGCGACCTTGTCACCGGAGGTGATGGAGGCCGTGAAGCTGGTTTCGCCGGTCTTAGGGGTGGGGGCCTTGAACTTTTCGAGGCCGGTGGCGGGGATTGTGGTCGCCTGCTCGCCGATGGTGGTCAGGCCGGTGGGCACGTAGGTGGGAGCGCCCTTCGTGGTGACCGTGACGACGGGGAGGATCTCGTCGGGCTGCGCGGGCAGTGTGATGACGAGGTCGTTGCCCTCGACCGTGTAGGTGAGGGGCGTGTCGGAGCCGTCCAGCTTCACCGAGGTGATGTCGTTGGTGCCGGCACCGCGCAGCGTGACCGTACCGTCGGCTGGCCACTTCTCAATGCCCAGGTAGATGTGGGAGTCATCGACCATGGTCTTGCCCCAGGATTCGATGGGGTAGTGGGTCGGGCGCGAGTTGCCCAGGATGCCGGGGTGTGCACGGTTCCAGTCGCCGATGCCCGTCAGGACTGAGGCGTCCCACGGATCGTAGGAGCCGTCGAACTTCGGGCCGACGTTGAAGAGGAACTGTCCGCCCAGGGCCACGGTCGAGAACATGTTGCCCACGATCTCGGTGGTCTTTGTGTGGGCGCCGCCCGGGGCCTTACGCAGGGCCGTCGTGTTGTCGACCTGCTGGATGTGATCCCAGTCTTCCTCAGTGTAGTCCGGGTAGCCGGTGTCCTTGTAGGTGGCAGCAGCGTCGTCCCAGTTGGCGTAGCCCCAGGTCTTGTGGAAGATCGAGACAGCCGACTCCCAGGGACCCTGGGTCTGCTCGGACTGCATCTCGTTGTCCCATCCGACCTCGAAGTCCGCGCGGTCGTTGCCCACGCGCGAGTTGATCATGATGTTTGGCTGGAGTTCGTGCGCCCACGCGCGCAGCTGGTCGGACTGGGCGGGGTTGGGCTTGCCCATGTCGTACCACAGCTCGGTGATCTCGCCGTACTTGCCGCCGAGGAGTTCCTTGAGCTGCTCATGGATGTAGTCCATGTAGCCCTCTTCGTTGAGGGTGTTGTCATTCCTCCACGGATTCTCGGGCTGTTTCTCCCAGTCGATGTTGGAGAAGTAGAGACCGAACTTGATACCGACCTGACTGCAGGCCTGTGATAGTTCCAGGATGGGATCGCGGTGGGAGGGGGACTGCTTGGCGAAGTTGTAGTCGGTTGTCGCCGTATCCCACATGGCGAAGCCGTCATGGTGCTTGGAAGTGATGAGCAGCATTCTCATGCCGGTGTCTTTGGCTTGCTGACACCAGGCGGTGGGATCGAAGTTGGGAGCATCGAAGGTTTGCGCGGTAGCGAGGTACTCCTCGCGGGGGATTCCCGACAGGGGGATGCGACTATCCCAGGTTTGTTGGTGCCCCCATGCCTTGATCTGCTCGGGGTAGCCGACTTCTTGCTTTTGCCCCTTGTACCAGCCGGCATAGTGAGAGTAGACGCCCCAGTGGATGAACATGGCGAACTTCATGTCCTGCCAGGTGGCGACTTTCTCGACGTCCGAGGTCGGGATTGCGGCGGGGATTGCGTACGTCTGGTCGGGAGCTGGGTCGGCGATTGCAGTGCCCGCCATTCCCAGGGTGACAAGACCGGCCAGGGTTGTGCCGATCACTTTTCGTATGTTCAACATCAAGTCTCCGTTGAATTGATGGGAATGCTCCGGCTTCTGGAGGCCCTAATAGGGTAGCAGAAAAGGCGAATAAGAATCATTTTCCTCTTCCGATGGTAGGGGAGTTTGTGTGCAGCTCACTCAGGGTTTGGAAAGTATTGGTAAAGGAAGTGGTTTTTCTGATGGAGGTGTGTGCATTTCGAGTCTGGATTGACAAATATGCAAAGTTTTCTGATGTGACTCTCTAAAGGTCGACCCTTGTGTCTGAAGTCCCGCTTTTGTGTCTGAAGTCTTGACCCCTTGTGTCTGAAGTCTTGATTTTGCGCCTCGGATCTCGAAGTTGTGTCCATTCGACCTCGGCGCTCGTCGTCGAACTCTGCTGCCCACGCGCTCTTGCTTCCTTATGTCCGCGCGCCCTCTGCTCTTCACGAACGAGTCCTGGGACTGCCTGACTTGCTCCCTTCGTACCCACCGCCCCGGTCCCTCACTCTCTCTGACTTGTTCTTCCCCGTATCTTTCGAGTGTGGAGCTGAACTCCGCGGGGGAGGTCTTCAACGAGGAGTACTACGCCAGGGCGCAGGCGGCAGTGGACTCCTTCGAGGAATACTCCCGGCGACTGACGGAAACGGACGACCCGAATGCGGTCGACGTGATTTCCGGTGCGACCGTCGCGCACTCCCAGTTCATGCAGGCCGCGATCCGTGCCATTTCCGCAGCTCAGGGGGTTGACAATGATGCTGCGGCAAACCGGGTCGACATCCCCGGACTGTCCGACTCGATGCGGGATGAGGGGTTGGACAAGGACCTCGGCGGGGCGGATCGGTGAGACTCCCGTCGTCGCGCAGTGCCACGGGATGGGGCGCGACGGTCGATTTCAGCGTCAGCGGCTTGCCAACCTGGAGGGTTTCCTTCCCCGCGATGGGCACCCGATTCGACCTCGTCGGCCACGGCGGGGACCTGCGGGCAATCACCGAGGCCGCCTGCTCCCTCGTCGACGCCCATGAGCAGCTCTGGTCCGTCTTCCGTGATTCCTCCGATGTATCGCGACTCAACGCCTCACAGGGGTGGACGGATGTCGACGCGTCGACGGATCGCCTCCTTGTCGATGCCCTCGCCCTGTCGGAGGCGACCGGCGGAGTGTTCACACCGCTCATCGGCGCCTTCGCTGCACTGTGGGAGGGTGCGGGCGGCGGGCGCGCACTCGGGTCGGGAGACCCTGCGACGCTCGCGCCGGACGAACGGGAACGGGCGAGAGCCCTCCGGGCGTGCTCGCCGTCGCGCCTCGAGCGCAATGACATCGGCCAGTGGCGCCTCATTGCGAGCAGCGACAGCGCGCACCCCAGGGTCGACCTCGGCGGAGTAGCGAAGGGGGAGACGGCGGACCGTCTGCGCGACCTCGCGGTCGACATGGGAGCCGGGGGAGTCCTCGTCTCCGCTGGAACCTCATCGCTCGCCGCATGGGGGACGAGGACGAGCGGCGCGCCCTGGCGGATCGGATTGCGCGACACCGTCGGGGGAGCGGACGACTGGGCGGGGTCGGTGCCCCTGCGAGGAGGGGCACTGTCGACGTCCGGGATTCCAGGCGGAGCGTCCTGCCCGCCATCCCATCGGATTGTCGACCCGAGGACGGGCGCCGCGCCGACGTCGGCGCGGCGCCAGGCGAGCGTTTTGTGCGCGAGCGGAGTCATGGCGGAGGTCCTGTCGACTGCGATCCTCATCGCCGGGACGGAGTGCGTCAACGAGGAGGCGCTTCGCCGGTGGGCGCACCGTCGCGGGGTGAGCGCCGAATGGGAATGGGTCGTCATGGGAGACTCAGGCGTGCAAGCGTCGGCTGGTGCGGGTTGGACCCCGCGCGCCGGTCCGGCTCATGAAGTCCGTCGAGGGGCGGCCCGGTAGGCGGAGACCGTCGGGTCGCCGTCGATCCAGAAGCGCCACGGGTAGGCGTCGCCGTCCCCGCCGGGGCCGGTGACGCCCGTCCTCGGGCCCCGGCGGATCATGGTCGGCGCGACCGGTTCCTCCGGCAGGACGAGGCGGGCGCGGCCGCCTGCCTCGCCCAGCAGCGCCCCGTCGTCCTCGCGAGTCAGTCCGAGGGCGGTGCACAGCCTCGCCGGTCCTCGCGCGAGGTCGGTGTCGCGCTGGGCCCTCGGCCTGCGGGCCCTGGCCGCCTCGACCCCCCGGGTGACCTCTCCGGCGCGTAAGAGGACCGCCGAGGCCGACCCGGCGGGCCCGCATACGATGTTCGCGCAATGGTGCATGCCGTAAATGGAGTAGACGTAGATGCGGCCCCCGGCTTCGAACATTGACGAGTTCCGAGCGGTACGCCCGCGGAAGGCGTGCGATCCGGGGTCGTGCTCGCCCAGGTAGGCCTCGACCTCGGTAAGGCGGACGGACACGGCCGTGGTCGGGCCGAGAACGCTCAGGGTTGCGCCGAGGAGGAAGGGGGCGGCTGCGAGTGCGTCGCGCTCGACGATCCCGTCCAATGAGAAGCGCGCCGTCCGAGTCATGAGGAGAGTCTACCGATGCCGTTCCGCTTCGGATACCGCGGGGCGTACGAGTCGCGGTCCAAGCGCCGCGCAGCGTATGGACGACGAGTTGTGTCCGCCCCTGATCGCGCGTGGTGCCGGTCCAGCGAATGGACCGGGGTCTTCACGTGAGGGGCGGCACGGAGTACGTTGTGATATGTAGTTTCAGTAACTTGCTGCACAAGACGAAGGAGTCTTCGTGAGTCCCTCACACGCCCCGCGAATAATGACCCGCCTGCAGCTTCTCCTAGCCGCCCTCATCAGCGCCGGACTCCTGATCCCCGGTGCCGCCGCCCCGACCGTCGCCGCCCCGACCGTCGCACCGACGACGGTGACCCTGACGAACGCCCTCACAGGCGCTTACGACGGAGACGGCGACGCCCTCGTCACCATCCCAGGCTCCCACAACCCCGCCATGGGGTGCTCGGGCGAATGGCAACCCGAATGCGACAGGGCCGCCCTCATCAAAGACCCCGAGACGGGCATCTACACCGCAACCTTCGACCTGCCGCGAGGCCAATGGCAGTACAAGGTCGCGATCGGCGGGACGTGGGACGAGAGCTACGGCGCCAACGGAGTCCCCGGCGGAGACAACATCACCTACTCGCTGGACGAAACCGGTCCCGTCACTTTCTTCTACGACCCCGCAACCCATCGGGTGTGGAATACCGCGGACGGCCCTGTCATCACACTCTCCGGAACTCTCCAAGCGCCACTGGGGTGCACGCGAGGGGACAACGGCGGCAATTGGGCGCCCGACTGCCTCGCACCACTCATGGCGCCCAATGGGGACGGGACATGGACCTACTCAACGAATAAGCTGCCTATGGGCAACTACCTCGTCAAAGTCGCCCATAACCGCTCCTGGACGGAGAACTACGGCGTCGACGGGGTCGAAGACGGTCCGAACTACTCCTTCTCTGTGACATCCGACAAGACAGTGACATTCACCTACACCATGGCAACGCACCTCCTCGACATCGACGTCGCCGACGCTCCCCTCATGGGAACCGGACAACAAGCCGCCTACTGGGTAGATGCGACAACCCTCGCATGGCCGACGTCGATGCTCCCCAAGGGCGTGACCGCAGATCAGGTGGTCTCGGGAGAAGCCGGTATCGGCTTCTCCCTCGTCACCGCGGGCAACGGCGGTGCGGAGATCATCGACGGAGCAGTCGCGGGAGGAGAATCGACGCCGCTGACAATTACCGCAGACCTGCCGAAGGAGGCGACCGACCTCCGACCGAACCTCAAGGGCTACATCGGACTGCGCATCCCGGACGGCTTCGGCGTCGACGCCGTGAAGCGGGCCCTCACCGGCCAGGTCCGCGTTCTCGCCACCGCTCACTCCGCCCCCTTCGCATTCACCGGAGTGCAGATCGCGCCCGTCCTCGACGCCCTGTACTCCGACGATGCACGCACTGCGGAACTCGGCGTGACGTGGACGAGGTCCAGGCCCTCCTTCGCGCTGTGGGCGCCGACCGCGAAGAGTGTGACGCTGCTGAGTTGGAACAGTGGCGATGACACCGGCTCCGTTCCCCAGATCGACGAGGACGCCCGCCGCACACCCGCACGCCTGGACCCCGACGGGCGCTGGGTCGTGGACAATGCGGACGGGGCCATCACCGCGGGTGCGCAGTACCTGTGGGAGGTGGAGGTCTACGTCCCGGCGACCGGGAAGGTGGAGACGAACACCGTCACCGACCCCTATTCGATCGCCCTGACCGCCGACTCGACGAGGTCGGTCGCCATCGACCTCATGAACCCGGCGATCATGCCCGAGCAGTGGGCCCGTACCCCGTCCCCTCGGGTCCACAATGACGCCTCTCGGGCGATCTATGAACTGCACGTCCGCGACTTCTCCGCGAAAGACGAGTCCGTGCCCGCCGCGCTGCGCGGCACCTACGGGGCATTCACCGTCTCGGACTCGACGGGCATGAGGGCGCTTGCGGAACTCGCCGAAGCGGGCATCGACACCGTTCACCTGCTGCCGACCTTCGACATCTCCACCATCCCCGAAAGACGTGCGGATCAAGCGATTCCGACGATCCCGGATGCGGGTCCCGCGGCCGAGGACCAGCAGGCGGCGGTCGCGGCGGTCGCGGATCGAGACGCCTTCAACTGGGGATACGACCCGTTCCACTGGATGACCCCGGAGGGCTCCTATGCGGCCGACGGTCACCAGGACGGAGGGGCAAGGATCGCGGAGTTCCGGGACATGGTCGGCGCTCTGCACTCCGTCGGCCTGCAGGTCGTCCTCGACGAGGTCTACAACCATACGGCCGCAGCGGGGCAGGACCCCAAGGCAGTGCTCGACCGGATCGTCCCGGGCTACTACCACCGCCTCGATGCGACCGGAGCGATCACCACCTCCACATGCTGCTCCAATATTGCGACCGAGAACCTCATGAGCGAAGACCTCATGATCGATTCCCTCGTCCTGTGGGCGCGCGCCTACCGGGTCGACGGGTTCCGCTTCGACCTCATGGGTCACCATTCCCGCGACACTATGATCCGGGCGAAGGAGGCGCTCGCCGAACTCACCCTCGAAAGGGACGGTGTCGACGGATCGAGCCTCTACCTGTACGGCGAGGGATGGAACTTCGGCGAAGTCGCAAACAACGCCCTGTTCACGCAGGCGACCCAGGGACAGCTCGACGGCACGCAGATCGGCGCATTCAATGACCGGCTGCGCGACGCAGTCCACGGCGGCGGCCCCTTCGACGCGGACCACCGGGTCTTCCAGGGCTTCGGCTCCGGCGCGGTCACCGATCCCAACGGCTTGGACACGAGGGGCGCCGAGGAACAGCTCGCCGACCTCATGCACCGGACCGACCTGGTGAAACTCGGCGTGGCCGGCAATCTCAAGGATTACGCGCTGACGACTTACGACGGGAGCGTGAAACTCGGCAGCCAGATCGACTACAACTCCCTGTCCGCGGGCTATGCCTCAGATCCCGCGGAGAGCGTCAATTACGTGGACGCCCACGACAATGAGACGCTCTTCGATCTGCTGACCTACAAACTGCCCTCGTCGACGCCGATGAGCGACCGGATCCGCATGAACACGGTGTCTCTGGCGACCGTCGCCCTCGGACAATCCCCCTCGTTCTGGGCGGCGGGCACTGAAAGGCTCCGCTCGAAGTCGCTCGACCGGGACTCCTACAACTCGGGCGACCACTTCAATGCCATCGACTGGACGGGCAGCGACAACGGTTTCGGACACGGCCTGCCAGTCGCGTCGACGAATCAGGAGCAGTGGCCGATCATGAGGCCGCTGTTGGAGGACCCCTCCCTCAAACCCGGCGCGGATGATATCGCTGCAGCGAAGGCGCAAGCCCTGGACCTTCTGCGCCTGCGCAAGTCGACACCGTTGTTCTCACTCGGATCCACCCGGCTCATCAAGGAGAAGGTTTCCTTCCCGAACTCCGGTCCCGACCAGGCGCCGGGCACTTTCCTCATGCTCATTGACGACAACGCCCCAAGCGGTGCGTCCACGGACGCAGGGAATCGGGCGGTGACGAGCGTCGATCCGAATCTCAACGGCGTCCTCGTCGTCTTCAACGCCTCGAAGGAGCCGCTCACACAGGCAGTCGACGGGCAGGCGGGCCGCCACTTCGTCCTCAGCCCCGTCCAGGCCTCCGGCTCCGACCCCGTGGTGAAGACGACGACCTGGGACGATGCGACGGGCACCGTGACGGTTCCCGCCAGAACCGTCGCCGTCCTCGTCGACGAGGCGAATGCCCCCGGACCCATCGCGCCCCTCGGCGTCTCCTACGAGCCGGTCGCAGTGACGGCGGGCGACGAGGCGAGTGCGACTCCGATCGTGCGCGACGAGTCGGGCAAGGCCGTCACCCTGCCCGAGGGGACATCGTTCACCCTGGGGGAGTCGGCTCCGCGTGATGCGGTGATCGATGCGACCACGGGCGTCATCCGCTGGACGGTGCCGGCCGATCATGCGACGACCGCAGTCCGGATCCCCGTGACCGTCTCATTCGCCGACGGGCGGGTGGTGACGAGCGAACTCGTCGTCTCCGTGACGGGACGCGACGCCGCATCCGATGCACCGGCCTCTCCTCGTGCCGGCATCGTGGGCGCGCTGCCGATCACTGGGGCCGGCGGGCTTCTCCTCGTCCTCGCCATCGCCGGTGCCGCGGCCGTCGCCGGGGGCGTGTTCGCCTCCCGCAGGCGGGCCTAGAGCGAGGGCGGGGCGCCGTCCTCGCCCCCGCCCGCTTCATGCCGCGGCCGCGAGGCGCGCGCGCCCGGAGGCGAGCAGACCGGCGACGCGCGAGCCGAGGCGGGAAGCATCGCAGCGCAGCGCCTCGACGGTGCCGAAGACCAGGTAGGACTGGCCGAGGTAGTTGAGTGCGAAGAGGGACGAGTTCGCCCCGATCGATGCGGCTCACAGGGGCACTCCCGTGTTCGTGAGGGTCGTGAGTGAGGCGTAGGCGAGCAGCATGATCACCGCCCCCCATGCGTAGTAGCGCGCCGCGGTCGCGATGAGGCCGCCGCGCGCCCTGAAGACACGCCGGTTGATGAGGTAGTTCATCGTGCAGGATGCGGTTCTCGCAATGATGACAGGGGCGAAGAGGCCGCCGATCGTCGCATTGAGGATGAGGAGCATGAGGTAGTCGACTCCGGTGGAGGACAGAGACGACGCGATGTAGCGGACCTGGGTGCCCAAACGCCTCATGAGGCCGGTCTCCCGGGCGAGTAGCGGAGCGGGAGAGGCAGAGCGTCGCATCATGGTCATGTCTTCAGGTAACCGTGCTGCGCTGTCGCCGCCGTGTGGCGGACCTATGGACGAGCTGTGACATTTCGAGGATGGGCGCCCCTCGGCGGCCGTCCCGCGATCGTCCGATGACGCCTCAATGCGGGCGCCCGCCGTCGCGTGCGGTTCGCAGATCCCACGCATAAGATGGACGCATGTATCGAGGCGCCCTCGCGCACCACCAGGGATTGCGCCGCCGTGTGCGCATTCGGATGATGCGGCGCGCGACCCGACCGCCGTTCTCGGCGGAGGTGCGGGCGCCATGACGATTCCGGAGGGTCCCTCCCTTTTCGATTCGGCGGCTGAGGACGGCGGATTCGACGACACGACCCGTCCCCTCGCGGACCGGTTGCGTCCGCGCAGCCTCGACGAGGTCGTCGGGCAGGACCACCTGCTTTCAGCCGACGCCCCGCTCGGGCGAATGGTTCACGCGGGGCGGATCTCGTCGATCATCTTGTGGGGGCCTCCCGGATGCGGCAAGACGACGATCGCCCGACTGCTCGCCGGCAAGACCGGCCTCGTCTTCGAACAGGTCTCCGCCACCTTCTCTGGGGTGGCGGACGTGCGCAGGGTCTTTGCTGCTGCCTCCAAGCGCAGGCAGATCGGTCAGGGCACGCTGCTCTTCGTCGACGAAATCCACCGCTTCAACCGCGCCCAACAGGATTCTTTCCTGCCCTATGTCGAGGACGGCACGGTCGTCCTCGTCGGCGCGACCACCGAGAACCCCTCCTTCGAACTCGTCGGCGCGCTCTTGTCGCGCTGCCACGTCATGGTGCTCCACCGCCTCGACGGCGCCGCTCTCGCAGAGCTCATGGACAGGGCGGAGGGCCTCATCGGACGGCCACTGCCGCTGACCGAGGGAGCACGCGCCGCCATGATCGCCATGAGTGACGGGGATGGGCGCTACCTGCTCGGCCTCGTCGAACAGGTCGATGCACTGGGACCGAGGGGCGAACCCCTCGACGCGGAGGGCCTCGCCCATCTGGTCGCCTCGCGGGCGCCCCTGTACGACAAGTCGAGCGACGAGCATTACAACCTCATTTCGGCGCTCCACAAGTCGATGCGGGGATCGGACCCGGACGCCTCCCTCTATTGGCTGTCGCGAATGCTGCTGGGAGGTGAGGACCCCTTGTACGTGGCGCGCCGACTCATCCGTTTCGCCTGTGAGGATGTGGGCATGGCGGATCCGAATGCGCTGTCCGTGGCGCTGTCCGCCTGGGAGTCCTATGAGAGGCTCGGCTCCCCCGAGGGGGAGATCGCCATCGCCCAGGCCGTCGTCTATCTGGCGAGTGCACCCAAGTCAATCAGCGTGTACCGGGGATTCAACAGGGCGTGGAAACTGGCGAAGGAGACCGGGTCGCTCATGCCGCCCGCGCACATCCTCAACGCGCCGACCCGCCTTATGAAGGACCTCGGGTACGGTGCGGGATACCAATACGATCCCGACCTTGAGGACGGCTTCTCGGGCGCGGATTACTTCCCCGACGGCGTCGCGCGGCGCCGCCTCTACGAGCCGACGGACAACGGGTATGAGCATGCGGTGCGCGACGGCCTCGCACAGTGGGAGCGCATGCGCCGACTCAAAGAGCGCGACTCATGAAGGGGCGGTCGGGGCCGACGCGCAGCGGCCGCACGGCTCAGGAGGGGGTGCGGCGCAACAGCACCGCGACCTCGACGTGGTCGGTATGGGGGAACATGTCGAATAGGCGCGCTTCGACGCACCGGTAGGCGGGCATGGCCTCCAGATCCCGGGCGAGGCTTGTCGGATTGCACGACGAGTAGATGACGCGCTCGCCTGCGTGCTCGTTGACCCACTGGGCGAGGGCGTCCCCGATCCCGCGCCTGGGCGGATTGACGATGAGGACGTCGGGCGCCGTGGCGGGGTCTTGCTGAGCAGCCCACGCGGTTGCATCCGCTGCGATGAAGCGCGCAGCGGTGCGGGACAGTCCCGCCTGTGATGCCGAGCGGATCGCAGAGGCGATCGCCCGTTCCGACACCTCGACGCCGGTGACTCGGGGGATGCCAGCGTTCGCGGCGTGAAGGGCGAACCCTCCAATGCCGCAGTACAGGTCCCACAGTGTCTGCGGCGCATCGCCCGATGCGAGGGGGAGAGCCGCCCAGTCGGCGGCCTGGCGGTACAGATCGCCGGCCACGGCGGCGTTCGTCTGGATGAAGGAGCCCGGCCCGAGGGCGAGATCGAGGTCGCCCGCGCGGATCGGCAGCATCCGGCGCTTGGACAGGATGATCTCATCGGGGCCCTCGATGAGCGCCTCATGAGCGGGGTGGATATTCGCCGTGACGAGGGCGAGGTTCGGGACGAGGGCTACGAGGTCGGGCAGGGCGAGGCGGATGTCGGTGACGCGGTCGCGGGTGCGCAGTACGAAGCGGCACATGAGTGCGTCATCGGCTCCGACGGTGAGGAGGATGTACTTGAGCTCCCCGTTCTTGGTCGGAACATCGTAGGGGATGAGGTCGAGCGAGCGGATGAAGCGCTTGAGTGCGGGCGTGGCCCGGTTGATCGCAGGATGCTGGATGGGACAGCCCGGAAGGTCGACGCCGCGCCGATCCGGCCCGAGGATGCCGAGGGTGGGGCGCCGACGGGTCCCACCGACGACGAGTTTCGCACTGGTGCGGAATGCCGTGGGCGCGGATCGCCTCGGTGAGAGCCAATGGACGCCCGCGGCGGTGGGGACGAGGGCGAGGGCCTCGGCCGCCGTTTCAGACTTGGCGGCGACTTGTTCGCCGTAGGGGACGTCGAGGTAACGGCAGGAGCGGCATGCGCCCCGGTCCTAGTGTTCGCACTGCATGGCCCGATCGTCTCATGAGGCCGCCACAGATGCACGTGGCTCGTCCGATGATCGAAGGGATGATCAGGAAAATCGAAATCGAAAGAGACGTATCGACTACTGTCGTTGGGGTTATCTGACGCTGGGAGAGGCAACGACGCCCCGCCCGGTGCCAAGGCTCAGCGCCTTGAGCCGTCGACCGACTTCGGTGCGACCAGTGCGAAACACGCTTCGTCCTGGATGCGTCGAACAACGCGTCTGCTGGATGTGCGCGTCTCGTTGGGGGCGATCGTCTGGTCGAGGGCCGGAGGAACGGACCCTGTCCTTAAGCATGCCCTCGTGCGCGGCGCCCTTGATGAAATCATCGGAACGGTACTTGCGCTGACGAGGATCCTGTTCACTTGTCGGAAGAAGGCGGAAGGGGTATCTGTAACCGCCGAGACGGTGATAGCCGTAGGTCTGGAGGTCTTGCAGGGCGCGTGAACGGTCAATAATGAGCAGTCCGCGAGCGATCATCAGATCCAACAACTCAGCGTCAGTGCGAGAGTGTTTGGGGAACGATGACGCGGTCATCTCCTCACGATACAGAAAGAAAACCGCTCCCCGTGATGGCGAAGCAACAGCGGGGGGCGGTGTCTGATGGAACGACGATAAGACGGCGTTCGTTGCCTTGGACGACTGCAGTGAAGGTGTGGGTGATGTCATGTGGGCTGTGGGCGCCCCGGGTGTTGTCATTGCTCGTGACGGACGTGCCTACTCAAGGAGGTGGAGGGGGTGCACGATTGGTCACGCGGATAGACCGTGTCGTTGCAGGCGGATAACGGCGCGATCCAGTCGGGGCGTACGACGGCGTGCTCCGCACGAGTCAGCCGCTGCTGGGCGTCGAGCGGAGCGTGTTCTGGCGGTGATCCGTGATGCGTCTATGACGTTGTTGGGCCGTTGTGTGCGCCGACACGAGAGTTGAGTACATGTGACTCAATGTGAGTCGCGTCGTGTTGCGCCCGCGATTCTCCTGTTCTAAAGTTGAGCCCAAGGGACTCAAGTGAGTCTGTAGAACGTCAGAAACCCTTGGTCGGGACACTCGCTCCGACCGGAAGGAAGGAAACACCATGGCACGAGCAGTCGGCATTGACCTCGGCACCACGAACTCTGCAATCGCCGTCCTTGAAGGCGGCGAACCCACCATCATCGCGAACGCGGAAGGTGTGCGCACCACGCCCTCCGTCGTCGCCTTCTCCAAGACCGGCGAAGTTCTCGTCGGCGGAATCGCCAAGCGCCAGGCCGTCACGAACGTCGACCGCACAATCTCCTCCGTCAAGCGCCACATGGGCACCGACTGGAAGATCACGATCGACGACAAGGACTACACGGCCCAGGAAATCTCGGCCCGCATCCTCTCCAAGCTCAAGGCCGATGCAGAGGCCTTCCTCGGTGAGCCCGTCACCGACGCGGTCATCACCGTCCCCGCCTACTTCAACGACGCCCAGCGCCAGGCCACGAAGGATGCCGGTCAGATCGCCGGCCTCAACGTCCAGCGCATCGTCAACGAGCCGACGGCCGCGGCCCTCGCCTACGGCCTCGAAAAGGGCAAGGAAGACGAGCTCATCCTCGTGTTCGACCTCGGTGGTGGCACCTTCGACGTGTCCCTCCTCGAGATCGGCAAGGACGAGGACGGCTTCTCCACCATTCAGGTTCGCGCCACCGCTGGCGATAACCGACTCGGTGGCGATGACTGGGATCAGCGCATCGTCGACTGGCTCATCGCCCAGGTCAAGGCCAAGACCGGTGCCGACCTGTCGAAGGATGCCGTCGCTTTGCAGCGCCTGAAGGAGGCCGCCGAGCAGGCGAAGAAGGAACTCTCCTCCTCGACCTCGACGAACATCTCCTTGCAATACCTGTCGATGACGGCCGATGGTCCGATTCACCTCGATGAGACCCTCACCCGCGCGAAGTTCGAGGAAATGACCTCCGACCTGCTCGAGCGCACGAAGAAGCCCTTCAAGGACGTCATCCGTGACGCCTCGATCTCCACATCCGAAATCGACCACGTCGTCCTCGTCGGCGGCTCGACCCGTATGCCGGCCGTGACCGAGGTCGTCAAGGAGCTCACCGGTGGTCGCGAACCGAACAAGGGCGTGAACCCCGATGAGGTCGTCGCCATTGGTGCTGCCCTCCAGGCTGGCGTCATCCAGGGTGACCGTAAGGACGTCCTCCTCATCGACGTCACTCCGCTCTCTCTTGGCATTGAGACCAAGGGTGGCATCATGACCAAGCTCATCGACCGCAACACCGCGATCCCGACCAAGGCCTCGGAGATCTTCTCCACCGCCGAGGACGGCCAGCCCTCCGTGCTCATCCAGGTCTACCAGGGCGAGCGTGAGTTCGCCCGTGACAACAAGCTGCTCGGCACCTTCGAGCTGTCCGGCATCGCCCCGGCTCCCCGTGGCGTGCCGCAGATCGAGGTCACCTTCGACATCGACGCGAACGGCATCGTTCACGTCTCCGCGAAGGACCGTGGCACCGGCAAGGAGCAGTCCGTCACCATCACCGGCGGCTCGGCCCTGCCCAAGGAGGACATCGACCGCATGGTGAAGGAAGCGGAGGAGCACGCCGCTGAGGACAAGAAGCGCCGTGAGGAGGCTGACACCCGCAACCAGGCTGAGCAGGTCGTCTACTCGATCGAAAAGCTCCTCAAGGATGAAGCGGACAAGGTGACTGAGGGTACGCGCACTGCGGTCCAAGCTGATGTCGACGCCGTGAAGGAGGCCCTGAAGGGTGAAGACATCGAGGCCGTGAAGTCCGCGCTCGACACGCTCAACGCCTCGGCCATGAAGATCGGCGAAGAGGTCTACGCCGCCCAGCAGGCCGCTGAGGCGAAGGGCGAGCAGGCTGAGGAGTCTTCGGCGGCCGATGACGATGTCATCGACGCGGAGATCGTGGACGAGGACGAGTCCAAGTGATCGATCCTCAGAACCTGGGCGAAGAGCCCGATTCGAAGGACGAGGCTGCAGGGGCCGACGAGATGACGTCGGCCCCTGCGGGCCAGGGCGAGGGCGCCACGAGCGCCAAGCCCGGCGCGCCGAACGCTGAACCCGCCGCCGAGTCCTCAGCCCTGAGCGACGAGCCGCAGGCCGCTGAGTCAGTCTCCACCGGCTCTGACGCCGCCGCCGAGGCCGACACCTCAAGCGTGAACGCTCCGGGCGAAGAGCTCGATATGAGTGCCTTCGAAGAAGAACTCGGAGACTCGGACCTTGCAAAGGCCCTCGCGAAGATCGCCGAATTGGAAGATCAGCTCGCTCGCGCGCATGCGGATCTGTACAACCTCAATCAGGAGTACTCGAACTACGTGCGCCGCTCTAAGGAAGCGGCGTCCGGACACCGAGAATCCGGTCAATCTGAGGTCCTTGAAGCGCTCATCGGCGTCCTTGATGACATTGATGCCGCGCGCGCTCACGGCGACCTCGATGACGGCCCCTTCGCTTCCATCGCGAGCAAGCTCGAATCTGTTCTCGGCCAGCGTTTCTCTCTGGAGCGTTTCGGCCAAGAAGATGAGGACTTCGATCCCGCGTTCCACGAGGCACTCCTCGCGAACACGAATCCCGAGGTCGACCGCCCCATCATTGCGAAGGTCCTCCAGCCCGGCTACCGCCGCGCTGAGAGGGTCCTGCGCGCGGCCAAGGTCATGGTGGACAACCCTGAGTGACCACCCCAATAATTACCCGCCCGCGAACGCCCGGAACGCCCGGGCAAAAACCGAGAAGGAGGTGACGTGCGGTGAGTGAACAAGAATGGTTCAACAAGGACTTCTACAAGGTCCTCGGCGTCTCGAAGGACGCTGACGACGCGGCCATTAAGAAGGCCTACCGCAAGCTTGCCCGCACGTGGCATCCAGACAAGAACCCCGGCGACGAGAAGGCCGAAACGCGATTCAAAGAGATCGGCGAAGCCTATTCGGTGCTGTCGAATAAGGAACAGCGTCGCAAATACGACGCTATTCGTTCCATGGCCAGCGGCGGGGCTCGTTTCAGTGCGGGTGGTGCCGGTGGCCCCGACCTTTCCGACCTTTTCGGTGGTGCTTTCACAGGTGGGGGCACTCGCGTGAACTTCGGCGGCGGAGCCGATTTCGGTGACATTCTCGGTGGGCTCTTCGGAGCGGGCCAGCCTTTCGCCGGAGCTCAGGGGTTCGGAGGGGGAGGCTTCGATCCCGGTCGAAGCGGCTTTGCCGGCTCTCCTTTCGGGGGCGCGCAGACGCCACGTCCTCGTAAGGGCGAGGATCGTCACGCTTCAACGAGCATCACTTTCCGCGAAGCCCTCGCCGGAACCGAGGTCATCATGTCGATCGACGGTTCCAAGCAGAAGGTTCGTCTGCCCAAGGGTGTGAAGGATGGCCAAAAGATCCGTCTGCGCAAGAAAGGCCGTCCCGGCGTCAACGGCGGAGCACCGGGCGATCTCGTCATCACGATCCACGTGGGCACCCATCCCGTGTTCACTCGAGACCACGACAATCTGCGCATCGTCTTGCCCGTGACCTTCGCCGAAGCGACCCTCGGAGCGAAGATTGAGGTTCCCCTCCTCGATGGTTCTTCTGTCACGGTGAAGGTTCCCGCCGGAACCCAATCGGGCGCTGTCCTTCGTGTCCGGGGCCGCGGCGTCGAAACCTCGAAGACGAAGGGTGACCTCCTCATCGAGGTGCGAGTCGCCGTCCCCAAAGACCTTTCCGACACTCAAAAGGCAGCGCTCGAAGGCTTTATCGCGACTCTTGAGGACTCGGACCCGAGGGCGGAGCTCCTCGCGAAGGCGAAGGCCTAGACGATGGCGGCGCAGGGAAACGGGGCTGAGGAGGCTTTGACCTTCGTCATTTCGGTCGCGGCCGAGCTTGCGGGCATGCACCCGCAGACGCTGCGCCAGTATGACCGCCTCGGCCTCGTCATCCCTGCGAGGGCGAAGGGCCGAGGGCGGCGCTACTCTAAGCGCGATATTCAGCGTCTGCGCGATGTTCAACGCATGAGCCAGGAGGAGGGGATCAACCTCGCGGGGATCCAGAGGATTCTCGAACTTGAGCGCTCAGTCGAACGTCTCGAGGAGGAGAACCTTGCCCTGAAAGAGCGATTGGCGGAGCTCATGGAACGGCGCGACCGGGTCTTCGCTGCGACGCCCAGCGGTGAAGTCTTGCCGGTGAGGCGTGGTGAGCGGAGCTGGGCTCCGAAGCGTTCTTCGAGTGGGGGAGGGGAACTCGCTCTTTGGAGGCCTTTCCGCCCGCCTTTCCACTTTCGTCCTGAACAGCGCGTGCGCGCAGTGATTGAAGCCGGACCCGCAGGCGTGCGAGTGATCGAAGGAAGCGTCGCGGTCATCGACTAGCTGTTGGCGTTGGTCGGCTAGCTGTTGGCAGTTATACTCTCTGACCCCCCGGGGGGGAGGGCCCACTGGACTCTGCTCAAGTCAGGGTGGGGACTCTGCTCAGGCGAGGATGGGTGGTGTTCGTTGACGGATCGGACTTGATAAGGGGAGCACCGTTGCGGCTTCCCCGAATGCTCTTGTGACCCCGCAGATCGAAACCCCATCGTGATCCGCGTGCCCGATCAGAGTGCCCCGCTGACGTGTCACTGTTGCGATCAGTGTTGGTTCAGTGGCTGGCCCATTACCCCTCCAAGGGGAAACAGATCTTCAACCCCGATCGAGTGCCCATGTCATTCAACCCTCGTCATCCCACCCTTCAACGATGTAAGGAACGTTGACCTCACTAAGCGGACTAGGTGTCGATAGCTTCTCGCTTCGCACTATCGTCTTCGAGATCGCGATCCGGAAACACTCCCCGCACGCGCACCAGTGGCTCGTGGCTCGTGGCTCGTGGCTCTTAGGTGAAGGGTGTTAGCTCTGGGGCGACACCCAATAGGACTGGGCTCAGAGGCTCTCCATCCGCATCCTTGGAAGCGTATTCGGCAAACAAGACACCGATGATCTCGAAGCTGGAGATGACGATCATCGCCTCATCCTTGTGCGTTACTCTTACACGTGGAAGCAGGAAATTCCGCCCCGCCTTGGCGCTGGTGCACCTTATGCGCATTCCCGCAGGCGGACGGCGAGTGTCATGTTTGAGGGAGCCATTTGCAGTTTCGATGACTTGCAAGCGTGAAATGCTGCGACGTGTGACGTCAGCATCGTGTGCTGAAACAGTTGCGGAGGCTCTGAGGGTGCGAATATTCCTCGCTGTTCCGTGATTTTTTGGGAGGGAGGGAGGGAGGAGGGGAGTGGGCGTCGGGGCCAGTTAAAAGACGGAAAATGGCGGGATTTGAGTTTCAGTGGTGTGGATTGGAACGTCTGTGGGGAGAAGGTTGTGGCGCGACGGTTGATTAGGAAGTGGGTCGCCTTCGGGCTCGCCGTTACTTCAGTAGATCAATTTCTGTTCGTGTGCCTCAGCTGGCTGTTATTCTCCGATCTCAATGGTGAGACAGCTTCTCTTGTATTGACCTTCATCTCGTTGCTCCGGCTTCTTGGGCTGCTGCTCTCTCCTATGGTCAGTCATCACTGCAATCCGATAGGTGCTGCTCATGTTGGACTCCTTGGTCGGCTTCTAGCGTTCTCACTGATTCTCATTACTGCGCAATTCCGAGCGCCCTCGTATGTTGTGCTTGGTGCGCTAGGAATATTTGCGTTGAGTGATGGGGTCTTCATCCCCGCTTCGGCACTGATTTTGCGCCGTCTGTCGCAGGATAACAACTATCTGAGTGCCCTTGCTTTGATGCAGGTGGCGCTCAACTTGTCGCTAGCCTTGGCGGCGCTTTCAGGTGGATTTGCTCTGGCGTACCTGTCGAAGAATGCGGTCGCTCTCCTGTTGTTCACAGCGTCTCTTGCCACCTGCCTATACTTCAAGATGACGTTCTGTGAAATCGGTGCGGCGGACGTCTCTTCGGTTCGTGAGAAGTTGGAGATTGGACCGGTGATTCGTCGTCTGTTTGGCAGTTTTTCGACGATTACTCCGATTCTGCAGATAGTGATAATCGAGTTGGTTCTATCGGGTGTTTTAAATGTCGTTTTGCCGAGCAGTTTTGCGGCGAATGGATTTGGCTCAATTAATTTCAGTATTGCTGTCGCATTGTTTGTGGTGGGCGGCACCCTGGGTGCGGCCTGTCTCTATAGGGTTCCGAGAATGTCGAAGGTGAAGGTGTTTCATCCTGGTGTTCTTCTGCTTTTGGCATTCGCTTTTATTCTTCTGGCTCAAGTATCGTTGTGCTCCTATTTCCTGGCGTTCTTCATGTTAGGGTTGGCTGGTTCGTTAATCGCCCCCTTCCTGACCGATCAAATCATTTCGCGTGCAAAAGAGTCGGACGAGCCAGCGTATTTCAGTCTTCTCTCGTTGATTTCGTATGGTGCGATCTTCATTTCTTACGCGGTCTGGGGAATGCTCTTAGTGCGTGTCACCATACAAGCGCTCTTTTTCGGCTGCGCCTCGCTGTTCGCCTTGTACGGTGTGTTGGTTGCTGCTCGTTCTTCTCTCTGCCGACCCATAGGGAGTTGCGACTCCTGACGGGGTCACCTGATCTGTGACTGGTTTTGCTGTGTCGCACTGCCCTTGTGTGCTGTTGGAGTCGGGTGTAATCGGAGGTGAGTCGCCTGGTTGGCGTGTCGGTTCGCGGGAAACCGCTTTGCCCGGCGGCGCAAGGATTCCTGATCTGCTGCTCGCCAAGCTGCGGATCAGCCCCGGGCGGAACGAGCTCCTTCCGTCGCGCAACTTCTCTTGCAAGCCTGGCAGAGCAGCATCGACTTCTCGCATTTTCACGCTGAATGCTCGCAATGCCTCCGCCGCGCAGAATATGGGGGCTTCCCCGAGGCTCTCACCTGCGCCATTGCGGTCACGGGCTGCGGCTCGCGCTAGTGTTACCGCATGACTTCGCAAAGACCTGGACCTCGACTCTCCCCGAGGAGTGCACTCGCTGTCGCCGTAGGGCGAACGGCGAGAGCGGCCTCCCGAGCCCTCGGTCGAGGATCAGGAGGGATGATCGGCGGAGAGGTCGCGATGCGCGTCTCACCGAGGATCATGGCCGATTTGGCCGCCCCAATGGATACGGTCATCGTCTCCGGGACGAACGGGAAGTCCACGACGACCCGGATGGTGCGCGCCGCCCTCGAAACCCGCGGTCCTGTCGCTTCGAACACGAACGGCGACAATATGGCCTCCGGCGTCATCACCGCTTTGATGAACGCCCCGCGCGCGCCCTTCGCGGCTCTTGAAGTCGATGAGATGCATCTTCCCGCAGTCGCGGGGGAGGTGAATCCTGATGTCCTTGTCCTGCTCAATCTGTCTCGCGACCAGCTTGATCGCGTCGGCGAGATCTCCTCGGTGGAGCTGCGCCTGCGTCAGGCCGTCGAAGAGCATCCGAACGCCATCATCATCGCGAACTGCGATGATCCGCTCATCGTGTCGGCGGCCTGCTCCTCCTCCAAGGTCGTGTGGGTTGCGGCGGGAGCAGGTTGGGGCGCGGATTCCATCGCCTATCCTCGCGGTGGACGAGTGCTGTGGGAGAACGGCACCTGGCGTCTCGTCCCCGCTCAGCCCGGTGGCGCCCTGCCGGAGTTGTGCGAGCGCCCCCGCCCCGACTGGTGGCTCGACGACATTGATCTTTCCGCTTCCACCCCGAAGGCTCGCCTCAATGGTCCTGGCGGAGTGAGTGTAGAGCTTGCACTTGCCCTGCCCGGTCGAGCGAATCTTTCCAACGCCGCGCAGGCGGTCGCGGCCGCTGCGGTCCTGGGAGTCTCCCCGCAGGCCGCCGCCGATGCGATCTGCTCTGTTCACGAGGTCGCGGGCCGGTATTCCATTTACGAGGTCGATGGGCGTCAGGCTCGCATTATGCTGGCGAAGAACCCCGCGGGTTGGCAGGAAACGATGACGATGATCGACCCGGAGGTGAAGCAGGTCGTCATCGGGGTCAATGGCCAGATCCCTGATGGACAGGACCTGTCCTGGCTCTGGGATGTCGACTTCGGTGCCCTCGCGCGAACGAGCGACGAGGACGGGGAGCCTATTCGTGTCGTGGCTTGCGGTGAACGCGGCGCCGACCTGGCGGTGCGCCTCGAATATGCGAACATCCACACGAGCTTCGTGAAGACGCCGATGGAGGCGCTTGCCGCATGCGAGCCCGGACGAGTCGAGATGCTCCTCAACTACACGGCTCTGCGAGATTTCAAGACGATCCTCGATGCCAGGGAGGCGAGGAAGTGATGAGCGAATCCACCCTGCGGATCGGGGTCCTCATGCCCGAGGTCCTGGGCACCTACGGAGATACGGGCAATGCGATCGTGCTCAAGGAGCGGGCGCGTCGGCGCGGAATCGCAGCCGAAGTCGTCAAGGTCGGCCTGCTCGACGCGATCCCCGAAAGCCTTGATATCTACGCTCTTGGGGGTGGCGAGGACACCGCCCAGTCTCTTGCAGCGCGGAAGTTGCGCGAAGACCCCGGCCTCTTGCGTGCCCTCGATGCGGGGCGCCCCCTGCTTGCGATCTGCGCTTCCTTGCAGGTCTTGGGCCATTGGTATCGAGATGCGCGCGATCAACGCGTCGCAGGCCTTGGGGTCTTGGATATTACGACCGACCCTCAAGGTTCGCGTTCTATCGGTGAACTCGTGAGTGAGCCGATGCTCGAGGGGCTGACAGAGACATTGACGGGTTTTGAAAACCACGGCGGAGGAACCGTTCTCGGCCCGGAGGCGAAGCCCCTTGGTCGCGTTGTGAAGGGCACGGGCAATGGCACGCCCGAAGGCTGCGAGCCTGCGCCCGTCGCCTACGACGGGGTTGTTCAAGGATCGATTATTGCGACCTATATGCATGGCCCTTGCCTGGCGCGTAATCCTGAGCTTGCGGACCTGCTGATTTCGCGTGCGACGGGCCTCGAGCTGGAGCCCTTGGAGGTGCCGGGAGTTGGCGCGCTTCGCGCCGAGCGCCTCGGGACGCTCGGAGTCTGAGAGGTCCTCTTGTGCTCTCGAGCTGCTCGCTCGCAACAAGGCTCCTACAGCTTCTGCGTTCCTGTGGGCGGATCATGCGCGATCTGCGCTCCTAGTGGCTCGTTCACCGAACGCGCTCCATCGGGTGGATCGTTGTCGCTGTCGTGCAAGTCCTCGGCATGACCGCCTCACCCGCGCTCCCTCAGCTGGCTCGTGCAGCGTTCGTGCTGCCCGCCCAGCACGCACACCACCCGCGTTCCCTCGGGCGACACGTATCCAAGCAAGCCAGCACGCCACGTGGGCTCGCTCTCGGCGATGACGAAGGGGGCAAGCGGCTCGCCTTCGTCGATTCGGGGATAAACACGCCTCGTGGTGCTGGCGTGGGGCTTCGCCTGCTGGCGTGGGGCTTCGCCCTGAGGGGAATCAGGGGGGAGTAGGGGAAAGTCCTGCGGTCTTGGGCAGCGCTATTCGATAACCTGAAGATACTGAACACGATGTGGAGGAACCATGGCATCACAGATGAATGACGAGCCTCGATACGGACAGCGCTCGTCTGAACACTCACAGGGAACACCTTCGCAAGCCCCATCGCAGGCATCGACTCCATGGCCCCAGTACGGCCAGATCCCGGCCGAGCAAGGTCCCTCTTATGGCACCCATCAGCCTCACGACACCTATCAGGGCGCAGAGCAAAACGCTTCTCAGGCAACCCAGTCGGGTGCGGACCTGCCCCTTCGCTTCCTCGCTGATGATGCCGTGCGCGCAATGGGGTCCTCCTATGGCCAGCAATTTCCCTCTGCTGTACCCGCCCCGCACCAGAACGGCTACTTCCCGAATGCGGGTGCCCCTGTGCTCAAGGTTCCCAGTCGCGTGGGCCCGATCCTCCTGATTGTCTTCGGGATCCTCAGCGCCGTGATCGTCGCGCCCTTGGCTTTCGTTGGAGGGATCCTCGGTGGGATTGACTTCACTTCGATGATGGACCGGATGAGCCCCGTCGCCTCTGGAGACACGGTCACAGTTGACGACTCCGGTGCGCTCATGGTTGTCAGTCAGGCCGGCAATGTCACTTCCTGCTCACTCGAGGGCAGCGGCGGCACGCATCGGATGGAGCTCGTCGGAAATGACACCTTCTTTGCTCAGAAACTCGAACGGGGTGATTACGTTCTCGAGTGCGTGGGATCGGGCAGTTCCAATCTCCTGGCGTTCTCGGGCCTTGACGCGGATTCGATTATGAACGCGGGCTTCTCCGGCTTCGCTTGGGGAACGGGAGTCGGTGTTCTCAGCCTCTTCCTCACCGTCGGAGGTATCGTCTGGCTCATCGTGGTGAACCAGAAGAGGAAAGTGATTCTGACAGCACTTGCACGCTATTGAGGATGAGATCGGAGTGGGAGCTTCAGGCTCTGCTCCGGTTGGGCAGGTCGGAAATACCTGCCCGCCTCGCTATGCTTAGAAAAACTGATCGGAGGGCTCATGAGCGACGTGTCGGGTGTTGACGTACCCCAGTCGGATCCTGTTCTGGAACAGAATCCGACCCCTATCACGCAGGATCGCGTGAAGAAAATCTTCGACTCACAAGGCTGGCGCTGGTTTGTCGACAACGAGGGAGACCTGGGGGGAATGTGGAATCTCCATACCTTCTACTTCCGCTTCCTCAGCCCCGAGAAGGATGTTTTCCAGGTCTACGGCGTTTTGAACCGCGAGATCTCGATTGATCGCTTGGAAGAGGTTCGTGCTTTCCTCATGGATTGGCACCTGAGGAAGTTCTGGCCCAAGTGCGAATACCGCATCACAGACGACGGTCAGATCCGCGTTCAGGCGGAGAACTCTGTGCACTGGGAGTACGGGGCGACGGACGCGCAGCTTTTGCAGCAGATCAATTGCGGGATCGCGACGACAACAGATTTCTTTGACAAAATGATCGAAAGGCTCGGACTCTGATGGGTATCTTCTCCTGGCTCTCCGATCGCTTTGGCGAAGGAGATCGTTCACGCGATGGCGATGAGCATCGCGAGCAGCCCGCGACCCCAATGGGCGCGGGGCACTCCTCTGCCCCTGTGGGGGAGCAGCAGCCCGAGGCCCCAATAGGCGCGGGGCACTCCTCTGCCCCTGTGGGGGAGCAGCAGCCCGAGGCCCCTGAGGGAGAAGCAGCTTCTTCTGAGGAGGAACCCAAGACCCCGACCTTCACCGACTTCACGGTTCGCCCGGTCACCATTGAGCGCCTCGGCCTACTCTTCGATTCTTTCGGGTGGAAGTGGAGTCTTGACGATGATGGGGACATTGCGAGCCGCTGGAACGGGCACAACTTCTACTTCCGCATGGTCGGCGCTCATCATGATGTCTTGTCCGTCGTGGGTTTCTGGAAGGGAACGCCGCGTGAGGACCAGCGCGAAGAGGTCATGTTCCGGATTGAGGAATGGCATCGTACCCATCTATGGCCAACATGCGCCCTCCGCGAGGTCAATGGGGAACTTGAGTCTCTCGCCGAGTTGAATCTCGATGTTGAGATGGGCATGACTGATCAGCAGCTTTACACCCAGTGCCGCTGTGCTTTGGGAACGACCCTTGAGTTCTTCGATGAACTGAACGAGCATCTTGGTGTGCCCGAATCGGATGATGAGGGCCGAGACTCCTCGGAGTCCTGATCCTTGAGGGAGTTTTGATCCCTGAGGGAAGGTCTTTCCTATCGGTGAGGCGGGGTGGCGATTCTTTCGCTTCCCCGCCTTTCTCGTACCTGATTTCGGCTCAAGGTCCTTTGCTCCGTGGCGGTGTGGTACGAGCCTTTTCGATACGATGTCGCGAGGTCCGGTACAAGGTCCCTAGACACGAGCCACAAAGTTGAGTGGAATAGACTCAACTATGGGGGCGTTGAGAAGTGCAGAGCGTGATCGAGGACTTCTCGGCCGCTAAGAACATCCCGACGCCACGCGTCGAAGGAGGACACATGACCAAGGAATTCACCACGAAGGCGCAGGAGGCGATCGCCTCCGCGCTTCAATCCGCCCAAGCCGCAGGTAACCCCCAGGTGATGCCAATTCACCTGCTCGAAGCTCTCCTCGAACAAAAGGAAGGCATCGCCACCGCACTCGTTGACGCCGTCGGCGCAGACCGAAGCGCAATCGGAGCGAGGACCCGCAACGCCCTCGTCGCCCTCCCCTCGGCGAGTGGAGCGAGCGCATCCCAAGCTCAGACCGCACGCGCTCTCCTTGATGTCGTGAACCAGGCGCGCAGCCTCGCAGATAAAGGCGGGGACGCCTACGTGTCGACAGAGCATCTCCTCATCGCCCTCGCCGCTTCGAAGGACGAGGCCGGGAGGATCCTCTCAAGCGCAGGCGCAACCCCGGAGGCGCTCAGCGAAGCCCTCGCACGTCTTCGCCCCGAAGCGATCACCTCCGCCGACCCCGAGGGTTCCTTCGAGGCTCTCAAGAAGTACGGCCGCGACCTGACGGAGGTGGCGCGCGAGGGCAAGCTCGACCCCGTGATCGGCCGTGATGCGGAGATCCGCCGAGTCGTCCAGGTCCTGAGCCGCCGCACGAAGAACAACCCTGTTCTCATTGGCGAGCCCGGCGTCGGCAAGACCGCAGTCGTGGAAGGCCTCGCGCAGCGCATCGTCGCAGGCGACGTCCCTGAATCCCTCCGGGACAAGATCCTCATCGCCCTCGACCTGCCCGCAATGGTTGCCGGCGCGAAGTACCGGGGCGAATTCGAAGAGCGCCTCAAGGCGGTCCTCGCTGAGATCCAGCGCTCTGACGGGCAGATCATCACCTTCATTGACGAACTCCACACGGTCGTCGGCGCGGGCGCCGGCTCTGAGGGAGCGATGGATGCGGGGAACATGCTCAAGCCGATGCTCGCCCGAGGAGAGCTCCGCATGGTCGGCGCAACGACCCTCGACGAGTACCGGGAGAACATTGAGAAAGACCCCGCCCTCGAGCGGCGCTTCCAGCAGGTCTTCGTGGGCGAACCGAGCGTTGAAGACACGGTCGCGATCCTTCGCGGCATCGCCCCGAAGTACGAGGCCCACCACAAGGTGACGATCTCCGATGGCGCCCTCGTCGCCGCTGCCAGCCTGTCCGACCGCTATATCACCGGGCGTCAACTGCCCGACAAAGCGATCGACCTCATTGACGAGGCAGCATCTAGGCTCCGCATGGAACTCGATTCGAGCCCCGTTGAGATCGACGAGCTGCGCCGCGCGGTCGACCGTCTGCGCATGGAAGAGTCCTACCTCGAAGAATCCGATCCCGAGCACGAGGACGAGTCCACGCAGGAGCGCCTCGACAAGCTTCGCGCTGATCTTGCCGACAAGCAGGAAACCCTGACGGCTCTCACCGGCCGTTGGGAGGCGGAAAAAGCCGGGCACAACCGCGTCGGCGAGCTGCGCGTCCAACTTGACGAGCTTCGCACTCAGCTTGAACTCGCGATCCGTGAGAACCGCTGGGAGGAGGCGGGGCGCCTCCAAAACGGCGAGATCCCCGCGGTTGAACGCCAGATCAGCGAGGCCGAGGCCGCGTCCGAACAAGCTGACACGGATTCCGCTGAGCCGATGATCGCCGAGAAAGTCGGTCCGACGGAGATCGCGGAGGTCGTCGAATCCTGGACGGGGATCCCCACGGGTAAGCTCCTCCAAACGGAGACCGACAAGCTCTTGCGCATGGAAGAGGAGATCGGGAAACGACTCATCGGCCAGAAGAAGGCGGTTCAGGCGGTTTCGGATGCTGTGCGTCGTTCGCGCGCCGGAATCGCCGACCCGAATCGTCCGACCGGTTCCTTCCTCTTCCTCGGTCCGACCGGCGTCGGTAAGACGGAACTGGCGAAGGCTCTCGCGGAGTTCCTCTTCGACGATGAGCGGGCCATGGTCCGCATCGACATGTCCGAGTACTCCGAGAAGCACTCGGTCGCTCGCCTCGTCGGCGCCCCTCCGGGATACGTCGGCTATGAGCAGGGCGGCCAACTCACGGAGGCCGTTCGGCGTCGTCCGTACTGTGCGATCCTCCTGGACGAGGTTGAAAAGGCGGACCCCGAGGTTTTCGATGTGCTCCTCCAGGTCCTCGACGATGGGCGACTGACCGATGGGCAGGGGCGCACCGTGGACTTCAGGAACACGATCCTCATCCTCACTTCGAATCTCGGCTCCCAGTTCCTCGCGGATCAGACGATGAACGAGGAAGAGAGGCGAGGGGCCGTGATGGAGGCCGTGCGCCGCTCCTTCAAACCGGAGTTCCTCAACCGACTCGATGAGACAGTCATGTTCGACCCCTTGTCTGCGGATGATCTGTCCGGGATCGTCGACCTCATGGTCGCTGACCTTGCTCGTCGTCTCGAAGACCGCAGGATCGGGCTGCTCGTTTCCGAACCTGCACGCGGTTGGCTCACCCGGATCGGCTACGACCCGGCTTACGGCGCGCGTCCGCTGCGTCGAGTCATCCAAAAAGAGATTGGCGACAGGCTCGCGAAGATGCTCCTCGCGGGGGAGATCGCGGATGGGAGGACCGTGCGTGTCGATGTTTCGGACGAGCTCGATAGCCTGTGCATGAAGGTCTTCGAGTCCGCCGAGGCTGCCGAGCAGGCTGCTCTGGGCGAGGTTGAAGAGGAATGCCTGGGCTGAACGAGGCCAATGAGCAGTGCTCGGGCTGAGTGAGGCCGATGGGGAGTCCTTGGGCTGAGTGAGGCCGATGGGGAGTCCTTGGGCTGAGTGAGGCCGATGGGTAGTGCTCTCGGGCCCAGTCAGGCGCGTCACCCGCGCCTCGCTGGGCCCATTCCGCGTTCCTTCATCGTGAGTGGAGGGTTTGGTGGCGTGTGGAGGGGTTATATTCCCTCCACTTGTCGTGATCGCCTCCTTTTGTGAGGGGGTGAGGAATACCCGGGGATTGGGATGCTGATCGTGTGGGACGCGTTGAATAAAGGGTGTAGAGCGTGGTCTTCTGTCTGGTAGGGGCGTCCTTGTCCTTGCCTAACCCTCCTCGTTTCTCTGTTCGTGTGTGGAGGGTTTGACGATGTGTGGAGGGGTTATATCCCCTCCACTTGTCGTTATCCCCTCCTTTTGTGAGGGCGAGGGGCCTGATGGGCGGGGTGCGTGCGCGTCGGACAGTGGGCGGGGCTTGAAGGGTGAGAAGGGCATGCGATCGAGCAGGGGATCGTGCTCGGGCGAGGCCTCCACGGACACTCCAAGCTGCTCGGCTATCGTGAACGGAGCCAACGCCCCATGGAAGGAGCCACCGTGGCGCTCTCAATCGACATTCCCTTCACTCATGCACTCGCCCTGTGGGCGGGAGGCGAAACCATTCATGAACAGGGAGATCTTTCGAAGCGCTACCCTTTGGCGTCGGTGACGAAACTGTGCACTGCATGGTCGGCCCTGGTCGCCGTCGAACGCGGATTATGCTCACTCGATGATCCGGCTGGGCCGGAAGGATCGACAATCCGACATCTGCTCGCACACGCTTCGGGCCTGCCCTACGAATCGCGCGAACCCCAATTCAGTGTCGCTAAACGCCGAGTGTATTCGAATGCGGGATTCGAGATTCTTGGAGACGTACTCGAGGAGGCGAGCGGTTCCCCGATCGAGCGTTGGATCGAAGAAGCGGTGTTCGAACCCCTGGGAATGACGACCGCCGAACTCGTGGGCTCACCCGCGTGGGCGGGCGTGGCATCTGTCGAAGACTTGCTGATCCTCGGCCGCGAAATGCTGGAACCGACCCTGATCTCGCCCGAGCTCGCGCAAGAGGCCATGACTCCTCAATTCCCGGAGCTCGTCGGCGTGGTGCCCGGTTACGGGCGTCACGCTCCGTGCCCCTGGGGACTGGGCATCGAGATCAGAGGGAACAAAAGCCCCCATTGGACCGGGCCGAGCTTCCCCGCGGGCACCGTCGGGCATTTCGGAGTCTCGGGCTCATTCCTCTGGGTTGACCGCACGCATGGCGCGACCTGCGCGTTCCTCGGAACAGAGAAATTCGGTGCCTGGCATAAGGAGCATTGGAGCACTATGAACGAAGAGCTCCTCGCCCTCATCCTTCGCTAAGGAAGAGCCCCGCGTCGAGCCTCGTACATGAACGAGGACGGGGCGTATGTCCTGGGTTGGGTTGGGTTGGGCCGGGCCTGGCCGAGGTCGAGGGCCTGTGTGAAGATCGTGCGCGCAGGCATGTTTGACGTGGGAACCGGAGTTCTGATCGATGATTCGACGAGGGTGGGGCGCATGTCCAAGGGTGCGGACCCATATCCAGGGGCGGGGGCGCTGAAGACCATCGACACCTTCAGCCATGGTGGCGCGGGCGCATGTCCAGGGGCGGGGTGCATTTCCTGGACCGGGGCCACATTTCCTGGGCCTGGAGCTGCCTCAACAGTCACAGCCTTTGAATCACGGTCAATCCTTGAGGGTGATGATCACAGGAACGTGATCGGAAGCTCCCTTGCCTTTGCGTTCGTTACGGTCGATCTGCGCGGCAGAAACTGAGGGAGCGAGGGCGGGGGAGGCGTACACGAAGTCGATGCGCATTCCCTCGTTCTTCGGGAAACGCAGGCGCTGGTAGTCCCAGAAGGTGTAGTTCGTGACGCGATCACGAGTCACTTCAGTCCACCCGTCTTCAGCGAAGGCGAAGAAGGCTTGTCGTTCGGGTTCGGAGACGTGGGTCGCTCCATCGAATGCGCTCATATCCCAGACGTCCTCGTCGAAGGGGGCGACGTTCCAATCGCCCACCATTGCGATGCGGGCTTTCGGGTCGGCGGCGAGCCAGGATTGCGCGTCGCTTCGAAGCTTGCGCAACCAGTCGAGCTTGTACGCGTAGTGCGGGTGGTCAAGTTCGCGCCCATTGGGCACGTACAGGCTCCAGATGCAGGTTTCCTTTTCGTTCTCGCCTCGAAGTGTGACGCCGAGGGCGCGCGCTTCCACGACTTTGGGTTCGCCGAATCCTGGTTGATCTGCGAAATGATCCTGGACTTTCACGATCGGCAGTCGCGAGGCAATGGCCACGCCATTCCACTGATTGAGGCCGTGGATTGCGACTTCGTACCCGGCGGCGGTGAAGGGTTCGATCGGGAACTGTTCGGGTGTGCACTTGATTTCCTGCATTGCGAGCACATCGACCTCGGAGCGTTCGAGGAAGGCAATGACACGGTCGACGCGAGTACGGATCGAGTTAACGTTCCAGGTTGCGAACTTCATCCCTCAACCCTATCGACCCTCACCGTCTATCGGCGCGCCGGGGGAGTTCGCATGATCTTCGAGGGAGCTCGCATTATCCGGCGTGGGCGTGAAAGCTGGTGTGGGCGTGGGTGTGCGCCTTGCGTGGGTGTAGAACCTTGCGCGGGTGTGGCTCCTGGTGTGTTCGAAGTACCTGGGGCGAGTACGGGTGCCGATGTGTTCAAGGTGCTTGGAGGGGGTACAGGACACGGTGCAGGTGTGGCGCCCGGTGCAGGTGGACCAAGGCGTATTCGCAGTCTTGGACGAAGGAACGGGAGCGGGCGCATTCATTGCACCTGGTACGGCTGCAGCACTCGGCATGCGCGCTGCACCTAGTGGGACCACAGCGTCAACTACTGCCGCAGCACCCGGCATACCGCAGAGCCAACTACTACCGCAGCATCCGGGATACTCGCTGCATCTAGAGGGACTGCAGCGCCAACTACTGCCGCAGCATTCGGGATGCTCGCAGCGCCCGGTACTGCGGCTTCGCCTGGCATGCCCGCAGCGCCCGGGATTCTCACCGCGCCTGGTGGGATCGCAGCGCTCGCTACGGCCTAAGAACCTGGCGCGACGAAATATTCCGAGGGGAGAGTCTCTTTCGCCCGAGCCTTAGCGCTGAGCTTCGAATAGAGAACGGAAAGGGCGAAACAGATCAGGCCAGCAATGAGCAGGGAGAGGACTCGTGAAATCGAATCGTTGAAGCCCGTGTCAATGAGTGAGAGTTTGAAGACCGCAATGATGACGATCACCAGAGAAGTGAGCCGCATATTCGGTGCTTTCCACCTGAAGCCCAACACGATGGCTGCAGCGCCAACAAGCAGAACCATGAGAGTCGCGACCCACGGCGCATTGTCGAGGGCTCGAATCACATTGAATGCTTGCCAGACGACAGAGACAAGGACTAAGGGAATGAGGATCCCGTAAAGCGAGTGGGTGGCGTAGGACTTCATCGCTAGGACGAAGGCGAGCGCGAGAATCAGCATGCCGAGGGAAACCACGAGGTCAAGCGGAGTGGAGGATGCTGAGGGCAGTCCGAAAAGGAAATTCCAGACGGAACTAAGAAGCATCAAAGGCAGTATGTATGTCACGCTCGAAACGAAGAACAGAGTCATCAGTACGCTGAGTGGAGCGAAAACTCCCCCGGATTCGCGTCTCGGCAGCCCTGGAGGTTGCCCGAATCCTGTGGCAGGAGCCGCCGACATGGGCGCAGGAGAAGCTGGGGAGAAGCTCGTGGTGCGTGAAGTCGCAGCACTGTCTCCAGCTGTGGAGGAGAAGATGAGTCGTCGTCCCATCCACAGATCGGCCGGACCGATGTTCGGGGTCGCCAATCCGAGGATCAAGAGAAGAGCAACCACGAGGAAGACAAAGAAGATGACGGAGACTTCGAGGGTATTCCTGTAGGTGCTGTGTTTGGGGATCTGAGACACGATCTCCCAAGGGACCCTGAAGACGAGGCCGAAGATACCGAGCCACATGGCGAAGGCGCGCTGCCATGGGAGAGCTTTAAGGGCGCGGTCGATGAGGACCGTCGCAATGAGCAGGGTGAGGATGATGAAGACTACGGAGAAGGTCTCCATCGTAAAGTCGAAGCTCCGATAGAGCGCGACAATCGGGAGAATCACGAGGAAAGAGGAAGAACGCTGTTGAGTGGCAAGTGCTGCGCAGGCAAGAATCACGAACCAGGCCGCGCAGTCCACTAGCGTCTTGTAGGAGCCGGTCGTGATGGTCACGACACCGACCTCGTCGAGGAGGGGAAAGAAGATCGGCGGGGCGAGCAGCGCGTATTCGGCGAGCCCCTTGACGGGGCCGGAGAGTTTAGGTGTAGCGGCAAAGCCGATAAGACCAAGGCAGAGAAGGAAATGAACGAGGGAGAGGAAGAGTCGTTCTTCTTCAGTTGCCGCAATGCTCGTCAGTGACAGGTAGGAGATGATGACGACGAGCGGGGCGAGGGTCCATACCCATTGCCATTCGCGCTGTTCAGGTTCGCGCACGAGGAAGGCGACGGTTACAAGGGCGAGGACGGCCAACGCGATGCTCATGATGTATGTGCCAAGGGAGGACTGCTTGGAGGCGGCTTCGACCGGAACGAAGAGCAACGCGGGTACGGTGGCAGCCGCTGAAGAAGCAATGGTCCACCGCTTGAAAGCACCGTGGAGTGGACGGGACGCGATCGTCGAGGATACGAGGCAAGCTGCGGAATAGGCGAGGATGAGTCCCTCGACGAGGAGCGCCTGGGAGGGGTGCCCGAGTGCATGCGAGTACAGGAGGGATAGGGTCAAAACACCGCCGATCGCGGTTGCGATCAGGGTGAAGGGCATCTTGCTGAGGGTTGCCAAAGCAGTGGTTGCGATCGTCCAGACGAGCAGCACGAGGAATGCCCCGATTGGTGGCAGAACCTCGAGAAGTGCCGCTCCAATTCCTGTGAGATAACCGAGTCCGGTGCCAATTCCCGTCAGAGTTGCCGGCGGAATGCTGGGGTGCGTTTCCCGTTTGTGCCAAAGAGCTCCCGATGCGGTCATAGCGATCGCAACGAGTCCAAGAGTCAAGACCTTCACCCAGTTCGGAATGGAGTCCCAGAGGAGGGCGATCAAACTGGTTGCCGCGAGGATGACGAGAAGCGCGGCGAGGCCTGAGAGGAGGAGGACGATGAGGCGCGAGGAACTCGCATCCTTCAGTGAAGGCATCATCGTGCCCTTGACGGCCGGGGGTACTTGGCCATTGGGGAGGTGCGATCCCTGTCCCCGAGGAGCTGCTGGAGATTGGGGGACAGGGGGAGATTGAGTGCGGACCGGCGCAAGAGCCGGAGTTGGCGCCGTGGCCGGAAGTGGAGCCTGGGCTTGAAACGGAGTCGAAGGGACTGGGACTTGAGCTGGAGTGGCCGCAACAGGAGCCTGAGTGTGAATCGAAGCTGAGGGCTGTGGGGTAATTGGAGCTTGGAATGGAGGCTGAGGAACAGCAGGGCTCATCGCACAGCGAGAAGCAGAGGAGGGGACATCAACTCGCGCGCTGCTGGGAATCGAGAGTGTAGCTCCTGAGCCTTCCAGATGGCACAGCAGGGCGTCGACTCGGGTCACAAGAGCTTCGACCCGTTCTTCAAGCGATTGAATCCTCTCGGGAGAGGTGTCCTCGCCATTGGCCATTGCCTTTCCCCTTCCATTCGCAGATCACTTGGTGTCAGGATCTCCTCGTGTCAATGTAGTCGGCGTGCTGTATCGAGGGAAACCACTGTCCCAGAATTGTGGATATCCGCAGTCTGTGGATTGCAAACGCGCTAGCCTGCATGTCACACTCGCTTCCCCGGCCGGAACTCCACTTGGTACTCCACTCGCCACTCCACTTGGCGTTCCAATTCTTAGCCTGTTGAGATCCGCCCCTACTATTTCACGTGTTTCGCTGCTTTTCCATCCTTCGCCAAGAGGACCTTGTTGCGTCCTAAAACCGCGAGAGACGCACCCTTCTCGCATTGGGAACTGCCGACGCATATCGGAGGGCGCATAATGGGGGCGCGACGTACCCTTCTTGCATGGGAACTGCTCTTGTTACTGGTGCGACCTCCGGCCTCGGCGAGGAGTTTTGCTGGCAACTCGCCGCTGCAGGCCACGACCTCGTCCTCGTTGCGAGACGAGAGAAGCTGCTCAACGCGCTCGCTGATCGCCTCCGCCAGATAGCGAACGTCAAAGCCGAAGTGATCGTCGCTGACCTGTCGAAGCTTGAAGACTGCGAGCGTGTTGCGGCGCGTATTGACCAAGAAACAGCCCCGGTCGGGTTACTCGTGAACAACGCAGGTTTCGGACTCGGTAAGCCCTTCCCAGACAATGATCTTGCTACTGAGCTGGGCGGATTAGATGTGATGGTTCGCGCTGTCATGATTCTCAGCCACCACGCGGCTCGGGCGATGCGCGCTCGCGGACGAGGTGCGATCCTCAATGTCGCTTCGGTCGCATCGAGGACGGGGGCGGGCACCTACTCGGCGCACAAGGCCTGGGTTGTGGCTTTCACTGAGGGCTTGTCGGAGGAGCTTCGAGGTACGGGCGTCACTACCACAGTTGTGTGTCCGGGACCGGTGAAAACCGCTTTCTTTGAAAACGCGGGGGTCGACGTATCCCATGCGCCCGCATCGGCAATGGCAACACCCGAGCAGGTCTGCGCAGAGGCCCTCGACGCGGTGCGCCGTGCCAGGGTCATCATCACCCCGACCCCGGTTTTCAAGGTTGCGATGGCAGCGATGAAAATCGCCCCGCGCTGGGCGACGCGCCGCGTCATGCGAACCGTCCCGCATATGTAACCGTTTCCGTTCCTCACAGGTACTACTGGACGCTTCCGAGCTGTTTGTCGCGGAGTGTACAGCACGAAGGTGCACACCCTTCGCATCCTTAGATGTGAGATGCATCTAGTAAGTTGCTTGGTAAGTGCGTACTGTGATAAAGGGGTCTGCTTTTGCGTGAGGAGTGGTCATGTCTGCTGTTACTCGTTCGTTTGGGCGCTCGCTCCTTCGAGTCGCCATATTGTTGTTCGTCGTCGTCGCCATGGTTATTCCCAGTCAGGCGAACGCAACGCCGGGTGGGCAGATGCTGCCTGTGGACGGGGAGGATCACTTAGATGCGCAATCAGTGCAATCTGAGGATCCTTCGCTGGCACCGCAGGAGATCGTATCGCCCGATGCGCAAGACAGCAGGGCCACTAGAACGTTGAGCGTCACGGTGAAGCTCCCAGCGGGGACGAATCCTCAGTGGCTCGCAAACGCCTATGCGAGTCTCATCCCGGTTCATTCGTATCCGGGCGCTCCTCACCCTTCGAAGAAGATCAACCCGTCTACGGGGCACGTCACAATGACTGGAATCCCCTCGGGGCAATACCGCTTGGCCATTGACTTTAGAAAGGACATCACGCTCGACGGCAATTGGTTTTCAACGAGCTCAGTGCTGATCTACTACCCGGGAACGATGTTCTACTCGCAAGAGGCACAGATCATTGATTTGGAGCCGCAGCCGGAGGCCACTGTTGCGGTGAACGTTCCTCAGGACGCCATCAATATGTATTACAGCTATCCCAACGGCGTGCCCTCAGCGGATGGCACAGGGCGATGGATCCAATCGGTGCACGATTGGATCTTCACCGATAACAACTGGAACGCCTACACCGGCTGGCACTTTGTTGATGGATATTGGTACTGGACGACAGGCGATGCCAGTCTCGCTCGAGGATGGCATCTCATCTGGGGCAAGTGGTACTTCTTCCAAGAAGGAACAACTCGAATGCACATCGGGTGGCACCAGGAGTATGACGGAACGTGGTATTACCTCAGCTCCAATGGTGCGATGGTCACCGGGTGGGCGTGGATTGGTGGTACCTGGTACTACTTCCATGGCAGTGGTGCGATGGCGACCGGGTGGGCGTGGATTGGCGGTTCCTGGTACTACTTCCATTCCGGTGGTGCGATGGCGACCGGCTGGGTGAAAATCGGTGGTACCTGGTACTACTTCAGCCCTTCAGGAGCCTGGCTCTACTAGGGTTGCGGCAGCGCGGATCATCGCTTTCATCAGAGCCTTTGTGTGGCGACGCCATATCCTTGGATATGTCGCCGCCACCCTTATACAAGGAGGCGCAGTCGCCGGGAGAAGAATAGTGGTCGCGGTGCGTGTCGCGCGCGATGAACAATCCCCGTGTAGCTCCAGGGTGAGGATTAGTGTCGGCTCTTTCCTGGGGGTGGAGTAATTCTGTGCGAGGGCTTCTTTCTTGGGGTGGTGTAATTCTGTAATGGTCATCCTCAACATTTGGGTGATGTGACTCTGCGTCCAATGGCACGTATTTTCACAATCCCGAATCACCTGCTCTTTCTGGGGATGGCGTATTAGGATATCGACGAGTCAAGGGTGAATCCCTGAAGGGATGGATGATCGCCGGTGGCGGCTCGCTTGGGTGAGTGGTATTGAGCGCCCTCGATCTTCCATAGGGTGTCACTCACGAATCTTTATAAATGTCACCTTCGAGGAACGTTCTGAAACGGCGAGGCCGAGAACCTGTCTCAAATCGAAGTGTCGACATTGTTAATTGAGTGCCATTCATGGCAGTGAGGCTCGTCTCACTTACACAGCGCGAGATGTTTCAATACTGGTACAGTCGGGCAGGTAATTCACGCATCTCCAACGACAAGGACCCTAGGACTGTAGATGAAACTCCTCCCGAACTCCGCCTTTACCGGCGCCGTTCTCTGCACTGCCCTATTCTCCCTGACCTCTTTTGCTGGAACGGCGATGGCCTCACCTTTAGCGGATTCTTCAACACCAGAGGGCGAATGGACGCAGAGCTCCCTTGAACCCTCAGGCAAGTCCTCTCTTCTGGATTCTGATGATGAAGTGACTGAGGACCTTACCCATTCTTCTGATCACCAGGCCGAGTACGCACCGAGATCCTCGTTCGCTCCAGTCAACGGACCGGAAAACGCGAACCCCGCTGATGACGATGTAGCTGATGATGCTGTAGTCGGAGAAGAAGTGCAGGCTGGGCCGCAGCAGGGCAGCGCGCAACATCCGATGGAAGTCGAGGATGGAACCTGGGTTGTCGACAACGGGCGTTGGAAGTACCGGAATCAGGATGGCACATTCCTGACCTCTCGCTGGGCCACCATTGATGCCGATGTGTATTGCTTCGACGCTTCTGGCTTCATCCGCACAGGCTGGTACAAGGAGGACGGGAGCTGGTACCGCCTAGCGGCGACAGGGCAGCGCCTAGGAGGATGGCATACCGAGGAGGGGATCTGGTACTACTTGGATCCTGACTCTGGTGAAATGATCACCGGACCCATCATGTCTGGCGGCGCAGAGTACTATCTTCACCCCAATGGTGTGATGGCAACCGGATGGGTGCACCACGCTCATAGGTGGCATTTTTATTCAGCTTCGGGTGCCGGAGTGCGCGGTTGGGTTTCAGACCGTGGTATGTGGTACTACCTGGATCCGCAAACCGGCGTGATGCAGACGGGCTCCATCACAGTTGACGGGGCCGACTACTACCTTCAGCACACTGGTGAGATGGCGACCGGATGGGTTCAACACTCCGATGGATGGCGCTTCTATGACCTCTCGGGTGTGAAGAGAACCGGGTGGATTCAGTGGGGATACTCCTGGTACTACCTGCAGCCCGGATCGGGTGTGATGCTCGCGGGTACGACACAGGTGATCGATGGTCAGCCGCATACTTTTATGCCCGATGGCAGGTGGGTCGGCTAAGCGTCTGAGTGCAGGTCCTCGGCCCGTTTTATGCGGGCCGAGGACCTTTGTGCTCAGAAATCCCCCGGAGCCAGACTCAGGATTGAGAGTCAGGCCATGCTTGAGAGTCAGGCTCGCCTCCGCCTGGGAGCCAGACTCATTTCGGGCCAAGACCAGATTCAGGCCAGATCGAGATCCTCGAGGCCGAGCGCGTGCAAGTAGGGGAAGCCCTCGGCTTCAATGCGTTCTTTCGCTCCGGTGGAACGATCAACGATGACTGCGACGGCGACGACCTCGGCCCCGGCTTCTTGGAGGGCTTTTGCGGCTTCAAGGGGAGAGCCGCCGGTCGTGGAGGTGTCTTCGAGGACGACGACGCGCTTGCCTTTCACGTCGGGGCCTTCAATGCGGCGCTTCATCCCGTGGTCCTTCGCGGCCTTGCGCACCACGAAGGCGTCGAGGTTGAGTCCGCGTGAAGCGGCGGCGTGCAGCATCGCCGCGGCGACCGGGTCTGCACCCATTGTGAGCCCCCCGACGGCGACGTAGTCTTCGCCGGGCGCGAAACCGGCCTCTTCGAGAAGGTCGAGCATGACATGACCGATAAGAGGAGCGGCCTCATGGTGGAGGGTCGCTCGGCGCATGTCGACGTAGAAATCGGATTCGCGTCCTGAGGCGAGGGTGACCTTTTCGTGGATGACCGCGAGGTCCTGTACGAGGGCGGACAGGCGTGCCTTATGAGAGTCATTCGTCATGGCTCCCAGCCTAGCGGGCGCATGCCACGGGTGGAGGCTACGAGCGGATCCACCCGGCCCAGGCAGGGTGATCCACTCCAGCCGAACTCCTCAACGAGTCAAACGCAGACCCGCCCGGCGCAGGCGGGCACTCAGCGGACGTACGCTCAGCCGACGTGCGCTTTGACCAGTTCGACGAGCTCCCCGATCCCTTCGTGGACGCCAAAGGGACGGTAGGGGTAGTCCTTGATCTGTTCGCGAGACGTGGACCCGGACAAAACGAGGTGGGTGCGCAGGCCTGCTTCCACTCCGGCCTGAACGTCGGTGTCCATACGGTCACCGACCATTGCGGTGTGCTCGGAGTGCGCGCCGATCTTGTTGAGCCCGGCGCGGATCATCACCGGGTTCGGCTTGCCGACGAAGTAGGGGCGTTTGCCGGTGGCCGCGGTGATCATTGCCGCGATTGAACCGGTCGCAGGCAATGTTCCCTCATCCGAAGGGCCGGTCACATCGGGGTTCGTCGCGATGAACTTCGCTCCGCCTTCGATCAGTCGGATCGCGCGGGTCAGGGAGTTGAAGTCGTAGGTTCGGGTCTCACCGAGGACGACGTATTCAGGGTCCTGCTCGGTCATGACGTAGCCCGCGCCGTGAAGGGCGGTGGTCAGGCCGGCCTCGCCAATGACGTAGGCGGTAGATCTGGGAGACTGTTGGGCGAGGAAAGCGGCGGTTGCGTTCGCGGAGGTCCAGATGCTCTCTTCAGGAACGTCGAGGCCGGAGTTCGCCAGGCGCGCGGAAAGGTCCCGGTTCGTGAAGATCGAGTTGTTCGTGAGAACGAGGAAAGGAGTGTTCGTGTGGCGAAGCGCGTCAAGGAACTCGTTTGCTCCTGGCAGTGCGCGATTCTCCTTCACGAGGACGCCGTCCATGTCCGACAGCCAGGCTGCCACGGGAGGCATCTCGGCGAGGGGCTTGGGCGCGTTGTTCATTATCGTCATGTCTCCATCGTAGGCCTCGGGGCATGCGTGGTCACCGGCTCGTGGGTGAAAACACGGGCATTCGTCATGTCTTTTCGAGAACGAGGGCGGGGCATTTTCGGGGACGAGGGCGGGTCAGTGAAGCTCCTGGCGGGGTGGTGAATCTCGTGGCTGTGAAGCAAAGCGGCCTCGGTTTTGGCACTGCGAATGGTTATCCGGGGGCTGTGGCACAAGGCGAGGACGCGGCGGGCCCTGCTTCTTCGCGTGTCCATGAGCGTGGTGTCCGCCTGATCCTCGTAGCTCTTCTTCGATTGTGAAGGAATGAATGCGCAGGGTCGGGTGACCGGTATTCAAAGCCTGGGATCTGCTGTCGACGATTCTCTAGGCGCAGAAGATCAACGAGGTCATGGGTCGGCTCGTCAATGAGCTTCCATCTCATTCCTAGCGGAATCAGGGATTCATATCCTTCTTTCGCAACTACTGCTCCGCCGACAGTCACTGCTCTACCGACAAGCAGTGCTCCGCCGACAGCTAGTGCCACCGCAGCTGCCAGCGGCAATGCGGCTCCAGAACCTCATCAGCCCGCTGATTCGAGTGCGCCTGCGATGAATCCTCCGGCCTCGGCGCCGAGAAGGCCGGGGCCCACCGCTCCAGACGATGAGCTGGAAGCGATCTGTGTTCCCGCCATGAGGAAGGAACTGACGGTTCCGAGGCGACTCGCCCATTCGGCAGAACTGATGAGCTTCTCACGCAGAACTGATGAGCTCGTGACACTGAGACACCAGCGGGCCCGCCCTTCGCTTCACGTGCTTCAGTCAGGCCTACTCGTGCTTCAGTCAGGCCTACTCCGGGTCGGCATCCACCGCGCCTTGCACATCGTCAAACAAGAGGTTAGAAACCTCGAGCTGCACATAGTCGATCTTCGGAATGTCATGCAGGACCAGCGGGTCGTCGGAGGAGGTTTGCAGGGTGAGGGTCCCGCATCCGAAGAGCCGGTCGACGAGGTCGCGCTCACTGGCGACATCGGAGATGCGCGACAGTGGAAGATCATGGCCACGACGGTTGAGGATGCCGTGGCGTGTGATGACGCGCTTCGAAGTGAGCGTGTAAGTGGAGGACGCCCAACGAAGAACAGGCACGAGGAACAGGGGGAGCGTCGCGACGAGGACGATCGCCCACACGAAAGCGAGACTGAAAGGCTCCCATTCTGGCGGCATGTAGACGGTGGCGAGGATGCCACCAGCCAGGAGGAGGATCTCGGCGATGATATTGCCGAGGACTGCTTTAATGTGGGTTCGCATGTGACGGACGATGATTTCGTCCTTGGACAGGAGCTGAGCCATGCCCCCATCCTGTCATCTTCTTCCGCTCACTGGCACTATCGTGGGCGCGGTGAGCGATATGAGTGACGAGGCCATCCCCTTGGGTCCGATTAACGAGGGCGGGGCATCTTGTGGAGTGGGCCCCTGGGAGGGGCCAGTGCCCGAGGACCCTCGATACGACCCGGAGCTCCTCGCCCTCGGCGATCGGCGAAACGTGGAGGACCGCTACCGCTACTGGACGATGGACGCGATCCGGGAGGACCTCAAGCGGCGTTCTTTGCCTTTCGAGGTGGCGATCGAGAACCTTGGGCATGACTTCAACATCGGGTCGATTGTGCGCACCGCGAATGCGCTCGGGGCCGCTCGCGTCCACATTGTCGGCCGTCGCCGCTGGAATCGTCGAGGAGCGATGGTCACGGACCGTTACCTTGAGGTTGACCATGTGGATAGTGCGCAGGCGCTCGCGGATTCGTGTGTGAGTCGCGGCCTCGTCCTCGTGGGTGTGGATAATGTGCCGGGTTCCCTTCCCTTGGAGTCGACTCAGTTGCCGCGTAGGGCGTGCCTGGTGTTCGGGGAGGAGTCGAATGGGCTTAGCGAGGAGATGATCGACTTGTGTGAGTGCGTGGTGAAGATCTCGCAGCGCGGCTCGACTCGTTCGATGAATGTGGGGCATGCGGCGGCGATCGTCATGTGGGAGCACGCTCGGAAATTGAGCGCTGAACAGGAGTGAGTCCGTAGGGTTCCTGAGCTGGCCACTCTTGCAGGGGTCGAGTGTCAAATGTGCACTGAGTCGGGACTTCCTTCCTCGCGCCAACTTCGTCGAATGTGGGAGGATTGACAGTGACGAAACTGTCATTTGATAAGGAGGCTCCTGTGCCCATCGCAACCCCTGAGGTCTACGCCGAAATGCTGAATCGCGCGAAGGCAGGCAAGTTCGCCTACCCCGCGATCAACGTCACCTCTTCGCAGACCGTTACCGCAGCAATCCAGGGCTTCGCTGAGGCCGAATCCGATGGCATCATCCAGATCTCCGTCGGTGGCGCCGAGTACGCCTCTGGCTCGACGATCAAGAACCGCGTCACCGGCTCCCTCGCTCTCGCCGCTTACGCAACTGAGGTTGCGAAGAACTACGGTGTCACCATCGCCCTGCACACGGACCACTGCGCCAAGCAGAACATCGACTCGTGGATCCGTCCCCTCATGGAGATTGAGGCCGAGCAGGTCGCCAAGGGTGGCCTCCCGACCTTCCAGTCGCACATGTGGGACGGTTCGGCCGTGCCGCTCGATGAGAACCTTGAAATCGCCAAGGAGATGCTTGAGCTCTCCGTGAAGGCGAACACGATCCTCGAGGTTGAGATCGGTGTCGTCGGCGGCGAAGAAGATGGTGTTGTCGGGGAGATCAACGAGAAGCTCTACACCACCACCGAGGATGCCCTCAAGACCGTTGAGGCTCTCGGCATGGGTGAGAAGGGCCGCTACCTGACCGCCCTCACCTTCGGCAATGTGCACGGCGTGTATAAGCCCGGCCACGTGAAGCTGCGCCCGGAGATCCTCGGCACCATCCAGGAAGAGGTCGCCGCGAAGATCGGTTGGAAGGACAACCGTCCCTTCGACCTGGTCATGCACGGCGGCTCCGGATCCACCGCCGATGAGATCGCCCTCGCGGTCGCTAACGGCGTCATCAAGATGAACGTTGACACCGACACCCAGTACGCCTTCACCCGTCCCGTCGTGGAGCACATGTTCCGCAACTACGACGGTGTGCTGAAGATTGACGGCGAGGTCGGCAACAAGAAGATGTACGACCCGCGCTCGTGGGGCAAGTCGGCCGAGGCCGGCATGGCCGCCCGCGTTGTCGAGGCCTGCCA
>ERZ772956.159-NODE-159-length-55970-cov-5.863668_pt1 | contig 55970 bp, 36 predicted proteins | sample MGYA00580683_ERZ772956 | MGnify/ENA primary metagenome ERZ772956 (study PRJEB29015, sample SAMEA2738077) | human oral metagenome | biome: human oral; feature: human-associated habitat; material: saliva | place: China | collected 2212 ... | reverse complement strand
GCCGACTCGGTCGAATACATGGTGAACGCTCACCGCGCGGATGCGCTCGTATGTATCTCGAACTGCGACAAGATCACCCCCGGTATGCTCTTGGCGGCGATGCGCCTGAATATCCCCACAATTTTCGTGTCGGGCGGCCCCATGGAATCCGGCGAGGGCGTTGAAGGCGTTGTGGAGCACCGCCTGGATCTGGTGGATGCGATGGTCATGGCGGTAGACGATTCCGTGAGCGATACCGCGCTCGCCCAGATTGAGAAGAACGCCTGCCCCACGTGTGGTTCCTGTGCGGGCATGTTTACCGCAAACTCCATGAACTGCCTGAACGAGGCGATTGGTCTGGCACTGCCCGGCAACGGTACCACGCTTGCGACCCAGATCGCGCGTAAAGAGCTGTTTTTACAGGCGGGTAAGCGCATCGTTGGCCTGGCGAAGCGCTACTACGAGCAGGATGACGAGTCCGTTCTGCCGCGTTCGATCGCCACCAAGGAAGCCTTCGAGAACGCTATGGCGTTGGATGTGGCTATGGGCGGTTCGACCAATACCGTGCTGCACTCCCTGGCTATTGCGCATGAGGCCGGCGCTGACTTCACGCTGGACGATATCGACCGTATTTCGCGCCATGTGCCCTGTCTGGCGAAGGTTGCGCCGAACTCTACGAAGTATCACATTGAGCATGTGCACCGTGCGGGCGGTATCCCCGCGCTGCTGGGTGAGCTGAACCGTGCCGGGCTGCTGCACAAGAACGTTCATTCTGTTCATGCGGATTCGCTGGACGAATGGCTTGCCGAATGGGATATCCGTTCCGGTACCGCGAGCGAGCAGGCTCACGAACTGTTTCTTGCCGCACCCGGCGGGGTGCGCACCACGCAGGCGTTCTCGACCGCGAACAAGTACGAATCGCATGAGACGGACGCCGAAAACGGGTGCATTCGCGCTGTGGAGCATGCTTACACGAAAGACGGCGGTCTGGCGGTTCTGCGCGGTAATATCGCCCAGAACGGTGCGATCATCAAATCCGCCGGTATTGATGAAGAACTCTTCCACTTCGTGGGTAAGGCATTTGTGGTTGAATCGCAGGATGAAGCCGTGTTTGAGATTCTGTCGAAGCACGTGAAACCCGGCGATATTGTGGTGATTCAGTATGAGGGTCCGAAGGGCGGCCCCGGCATGCAGGAGATGCTGTACCCCACCTCGTACCTGAAGGGCCTGGGCTTGGGCAAAAGCTGCGCACTCATTACCGACGGGCGTTTCTCGGGCGGTACTTCGGGCATTTCGATTGGCCACGTTTCGCCGGAGGCTGCCGCCGGTGGTGCTATCGGCCTGCTGGAAACCGGCGACGAGATCGAGATCGACGTACACAACCGCATCCTGCGGGCAAATGTGCCGGACGAGGTTTTGGAGGCGCGGCGCAAGGCGAAGGGCGCCCTCCCGTGGAAGCCCACTAAGCCGCGCGAACGTCAGGTCTCGAACGCGCTGAAGGTTTACGGGATGCTGGCCGCCTCTGCCGATAAGGGCGGGGTGCGCATCCTCCCAGAGGGAATCTAGTCGCCTATTGACCGAGCATAAAAAGAGCCTTTATTTGAATAAAGCGGCGAAAAACCCTCTTTATTCAAATAAAGGCTCTTTTTAGCAGAGGAGAACAGGGAGAGCAGGCGCTACATCTCGAAGATGCGCACGTCCAGCTCTGCGGCGAGCAGCGGCTCCCAGGTTTTCACAGCGGTGCCGAAATGCTCAGTCGCCATATGCGCTTCGAGTGCCTGCTGTGACTCCCAACGCTCAATGAATGCGAAAGCGCGCGGCTCACCTGCAGGGGTCTCACCGGTGGCGGGGCCGAAATCGTAGCTGATATTGCCCGCATCCTTGCGCGATGCCTCGACGAGGGCGGGGGCGGATGCCAGGAATTCTTCAACGTGCTCGGGCTTGACCGAAACACCTGCATAAACACCGATCATGGGGCGCTCCTTACTCAATTAGATATACCGGATAACTCCAACCCTACACCGTCGCACAGATGCGCGCCAGAGCGGGGCAGAACCTCCCATTCACCGCGCATAATTCCCGCCAAGAAACGGTTTTAGCTTCCCTTTTTAAGGTTCTTCGCTGACTGTAAAATAACCTGTTCAACGTTTGCGCACAGACACCGGCGGGCATATAAAAGATAGTGGAACAATTCCTCACTACACGAAAGAAGGAGACTATGCGGCAAGGGGGTGTACACACGTGGGATTCTCACCGGCTCATATTAAACGGTGCACCCTAACCTGGGAGGCGCCCGACTACAGCACCTCATACCCGGCGGGCTATACAACTCGGGGCGTGGCTGTGATTGCAGTTGCCGAATACACCCGTAAGACCAAGGGATACTGTTACAGCACTCTCACGGCTCTTGTCTATATTTCGCGTGAAAACGGTGAGCGCATCGTCATCAACCAGGAACCGGTGGTTGAATCGTGTATGCATTCGCTTCTTGACCCATGCGATGTGGTGCACCCGAAGACTTTGGGTCGCATTGTGCTTAATGCCTGGGATGTTATTCCTTCGGACTATACGCACCACCTGGTGACGGTTGCCGCCGACCGGCACGATTTGAAGCTTCTTTTTCGTAATTGTGAGCAGCTTAAGAAGGCGATGGAGTACCGGGCGTTTGAGAAGGTGCTTGACCCGTACGATAACCATTCGCTGGGTGAGGTTCATGTGCGTCTTGCCGGTACGGATGCCGCCGAGACCATGCGTTATTTTCAGGATCGTGCCGAGCAGCTGACCGAGCAAATGATCGCCGAGACGCTGGCAGAGGTCCCCGAAAATCAGCTCGTGGACTATAACGTGTTTACCGATTGTTCCTTTCGCGCCACCCACAATAAGAAGTATTTGCGCGGTGGGCGCATGGGTATTGCCGGGGTAAGCGAGGACGGCTTCTATTTTCACACCCATTATGATGCCGTGAATATTATGACCGGTGAGCTTTCGGCGATGCTCGCGGCGTTTCACGTGTTTTATCACGGCGGTCGCCGCCTGATTATTAACACCGATTCCTTGGGCGCGCTGACCTTTCTTCTTCGGCTGGCGCACAGCCGTTGGGCTTTCGATTATTGGGTGCGTGAGGGCGTGCAGGATGCCCGGGTTATCGCCGAGATGGAGCAGCTAACTGCGGCTATTCGGGCGCATCGGGTGATTGTGAAGCATGTGCCGGGCCATACCGGGCACGGTCTGCAGGAGAGCAGCGATTCGGTGTCGAAGATGCACCGCCATTTTCCGGGGCAGATCGTGGATAAGCGGCATACGGTTGAGTTCAACCGCCGGTGCGAGTCGATTATCACGGCTCTGTCTGGGTGTAAGAAGGCCGTGCGGCTGCCCAGTCCGGAGTGGCTGCAGATTAAACCCTCGGCGATACACACGGGAAATCGCATGTGGCGATAGGCTATATACTATATTTTTGGGTAGAAATGGACGACGCGCGATGCGTCCGCGACGGGTGCGGGCGATCGTGCGTTTTCTGCATTCGCGGGGAAAACATCGCGGATATGGCGAATCGGTATAAAACCCCATGTCAGCTGGTCTTTCAGAAGCGGCAGAAGGTGCACTTGCACACGGTCATCACCACAGCCGCAGGTACCGCTTCGAGAGCGCGGTCATGCCGAACTCCCTCATGTTACGGGCGTTTCCAGACCACGTTTTACAGGAGCGATGACCAGAGTCGGCAGATATTTTCGGTGACTTTAATGCGCTGAGGGCGTGAGGACCACGGGCCGTAACGCAGTTCCGTGCAGATACTTTCGTAGGTTCGCGCAACGTCGGCGAGCGCATCCACCATAGCGGCGTCTGCGATAAAGGTTGATACTTCGAGGTTGAGCGAGAATGAGCGGGGGTCCATATTTGATGAGCCGATAAACGCCATTTCGTCATCTACGTACATGAACTTGGAATGCAGTACTGTGGGGCTGGGGTATTGCAGAATGCGCACCCCGGATTGCAGCAGCGTCTCGTAGTAGGAGCGCTGCGCCATATTGGGGAGGAACTGGTCGCCTTTTTCGCAGACGATCACGGTGGTTTCGATGCCTGAGAATGCTGCGTTGGTGAGTGCCTGCAGCAGGGTTTCGTCGGGTACAAAGTAGGGTGAGCAGATGGTGATGCGTTTTTCTGCGTTGTAGATCATGTAGTTGATTAGGCGCAGGTTGTTTTCCGTCTCGAACCCGGGGCCGGAGGGAACTACTTGGGCGCGCATCGAGCCGGGAACGTAGGGGATTTTCGCCTCAATTTCTTCGAGGATCAGCTGGTTTGTTTCGGAGTACCAGTCGGAGACGAATACCGCGTTGAGCTCTTCGACGATGGGACCGGTGCATGAGAAGGTGAGGTCTTTCCACTCCAGACCTTTACGCACGTTTTCTTTGAGGTCGTAGGAGCGGTGGATGGCGTTTTGCGAGCCTGAGAATGCCACTGCGCCGTCTATCACGAGGACTTTGCGGTGGTTGCGCAGGTCGGGGCGCTGCCATTGTAGTCGCCAGGGTTTGATGGGCAGCATCAGGCGCCATTCGATACCCGATTCGTTGAGCATTTTTGTCAGCTGCCGGTATGAGGGGTATTTGCGCGAGCCGATATGGTCGATGAGCACGCGCACCCGCACGCCACGTTTTTGGGCGGCGAAGAGAGCATCCCAGAGTACTTTGGAGGCTTCGTCGTAGGCGGTGATGTAGAACTCGAAGTGAACGTACCGCTGGGCTTTGTTGACTTCCTGCGCCATGATGCGCATGGCTTCGTGGTTGTCGTTGTGCAGGGTGAAGGAGTTCCCGCCGACGAGGGGGAGCGAACCGAGCTTGTAGTTGAGTTGGCTGGCGACCAGGGTTGCTTCGTTGAGCCCGTCGGAGTCGGTGAGCTGTGGGGTGCCGCCGGTGGTCTCGCGGATCAGGTCGTTCATGGCGTGCTGCCGGGCTCGCCGGTATTGCGGAAGGTGAGAGGACCCGAAAATCAGGAAGGCTAGGAACCCGATGAACGGGATGAAGAAGATAGCCATGAGCCAGCCGAGTGCGACCACGGGCTTGCGGTTGTAGGGCAGCCAGAATAGGGACAGCACACGGATGCTCAGGTCTGCGAAGAACAGAATAATCCTGAGCCAATCGGGTAGGAAGTCGAGGTATCCGGGTGAAAAAAAGTTCACCCTATTATTATGCCTAGCATCTTGTCTTCTGTGGGGGAGAGGCAGGACACGCTGTGTCACCTGCATAGTGCAGTTGTGCAAAAAATGCAGAAATGCAATAATTGCAGTTATGCAAAAACCTGAGCCGAGTCGCGCCGAGACAAGCCTGCGTGAACGCCGCCGTGAACGCACCTGGGTGAACATTCACGAAACCGCCCTGCGCTTAGCCCGCCAGCACGGCATGCGCGGTAGCACCGTCGAAGACATCGCGGCGGAAGCCGGAATCTCGCCCCGCACCTTCTTCAACTACTTCGGAACTAAAGAGGATGCGGTGCTCGGCCTGCGCGCCCCCGCCATCACCGACGAGCTGCTCGCCAGCGACCGGGCGCACGAAAACGACAACCTCATCGTGCGTATCACCCATCTGCTGCTGTACATCGTGCGGCACAGCTTCAACTTTGCCAATCACGCAAAATTCCGGGAGCGCATCGACGAATTCCCCGAATTTAGGCACCGGCTGAAGGTGCACCATATCAGCTGCGAACAGGTGCTCATCGACTACCTCAATACCGTCGATTGGGATGCCTTTAACGCCGCAGGAAGGCGCGGCCCTTTGATAACCCGCCCCGAAAATATGCCGCCGACAGAAACTGCCGAAGAACGCACCCGTGCCACGGTCCAGCTCGCATCCGCGGTGCTGCGGCAACTGCACTTCGCCAAGGATATTGCCGACGAAGACGAGGTCGAGCGGCGCATCCACAACACTGTCAAAACTTTTCAAGCCCTGCTGAAGGAAAACTAGGAATGACGTCGCACTCAGACAAACCCGCTGAAGCCACCACGGCTGAAGCTAGAAAACATCAAATAGCGCTTATGTTCTCCGGCTTGGTCATCGTGATGCTCATGTCGGCACTGAACCAAACCATCCTCGCACCCTCACTGCCGACCATCGTGGGCGAACTGCATGGCGTGGAGCATATGAGCTGGGTAATTGCCACCTTCATCTTGCTCTCCACCATCACCATGCCGGTGTACGGCAAACTCTCCGACCAGTTCGGGCGTAAACCCTTCCTGATTTTTGCCATCCTCTCCTTCATGACGGGATCTATCATCGGCGCGCTCGCTCCCGATATGACCTGGCTGATCGTCGCCCGCGCGCTCCAGGGAGTCGGCGGTGGCGGCCTCATGATTCTCTCCCAATCCGTGGTCGCAGACGTAATCCCCGCCCGCGAACGCGGTAAATATATGGGTATCATCGGCGGCGTCTTCGCCTTCTCCTCGGTCGCCGGGCCGCTCATCGGCGGGTGGATTACCGAAGGCCCCGGCTGGCGTTGGGCATTCTGGCTCAACCTGCCGCTTGCCATACTCTCAATCTTCGCCGTCATTTTTCTGCTCCCGCACACCGCGCTCAAAGACCGCGAAAAGCGGCAGATTGACTATCTGGGCAGTATTATTCTCATGGCTGGAACCAGCGCGCTCGTGCTCGCCACCATCTGGGGCGGCAACCAGTACGCCTGGAACTCCCCGCAGATTATTGGGCTTCTCATCGCATCCGCCGTCGCGGCCCTGATCTTCATTCCGGTTGAAAACCGCGCCGCAGAGCCGATCATGCCCATGTACCTCTTCACCAACCGCAACTTCCTGCTCACCCTGGGCGCCTCTCTCTCCCTCGGTGTTGCCATGTTCGGTGCCGTCGAGTACATCCCCACCTACCTGCAAATGTCCCTGGGCGTGAGCGCAACCGTGGCGGGTCTGCTCATGATTCCCCTCATGGGCGCCCTGCTCGTGGTTTCCATTATTACCGGACGGATGGTCTCCGCACGCGGCAAATACAAGGCATATGTGGTCACCGGTACCGCACTCGTGGCGCTCGGGCTCTACCTGATCTCCACCATCACCCCGAGCACCCCCACCTGGATCTTCTGCAGCTACATGGCGGTCATGGGCGCGGGCCTGGGCATGTCGATGCAGTTCCTCACCCTCATCGTGCAAAACGCCTTCCCCGTCACCGTCGTAGGAACCGCCACCGCGGCAAACAACTTCTTCCGCCAAGTCGGCTCAACCGTGGGTGCATCACTCGTGGGCGGCCTGTTTACCTCACGCCTGAGCAGCCTGCTCAGTGAACGCATGCCCGCGCAAGCAGTAGCCTCGGCAGGGGAACACGGAACCTCCTCCCTGACTCCCGAGCTCGTCAGCCGGATTCCCGAGCCGATTCACGGCATTATCGTGAACGCCTACAATGATGCCCTGATTCCGCTTTTCCTCTACCTGGCACCACTCGGGCTAATCTCCGCGCTTCTGCTTCTCTTCATCCGTGAGGATGCGCTCGCCACCACCATCGAAACGCACACCACCACCGATGTGGCGCGTTCGGCAACCGGTGCTATCGCCGTGATCACGCCTGAAATGGCGGCGAAAGATGCCGAATGCCTGAGGAAAATGCAGGGTGGAGCACGCACCGTGATCGATCCGGAACTTGCCGGTAGTGCATCCAAAGAAACGGCTGAAACCGAGCAGCATCAAGCTCAGGGTCTAGAGGACACCGGCGAACCTTCGCACGGCACCAAGCCCTAACGGCTTCTTGGGTAACCCTATACAGTTATTCCCCTCGCACGCTATGCTGGAGGGGAATAACTGTTAACCCCATCACACGGGATGCGGGTCGCCTTCGTCGCTGAACGCCAACCCGTATGCGCCATCTACAGGAGGACCCATGAAGATTCTGATCCCTACTTCAATTACGCTCGACGAAGAGAAACTAGGGCTTGAACCCGGCGATATCGTGCGGCACTACAACCCCACGGAACCCATTGCCGAGGAAGATACCGATGCCGAAGTTCTGATTGCCTGGGCAAATACCGCCGATCAGCTCGCGGATTCCGCTCGCCGCATGAAAAATGTGGGGCTTATCCAGGCACTTCTTGCGGGGCCGGATGCGGTACGTGCGGCGGGATTCACCCCCAATGCCGCCATCTGTGCAGGTGTGGGTCTGCACTCGAAGACCGTTGCGGAACATGCGCTCGCGCTGACCCTGAACTTCGTGCGTTTCTTGCCGACGCTGGCGCAGGCAACGGCCGAGCATCGTTGGGCTGAGGAGCTAGGTGGCGCGCAGGAACTTCATCCGAAAGACCAGGTCACAACCCTGCTTGATGCCAATGTGCTCGTGTGGGGCTTCGGCTCGATCGGGCAGGAGACAGCGCGGCTCTTCAAGGCTTTCGGCGCGAACGTAACCGGCGTTGCACAGAGCGCGGGGGAGCGCTCTGGATTCCCGGTGATTGCAACCGAACAAATCGATGAATACCTGCCGACTACGGATATTCTCGTGATGGTGCTTCCCACCAGCGATTCGACCTTCAAAGCATTCGATGCCCATAAGCTGCAGCTGCTGCCTAAGCGCGCCTACCTGATTAACGTCGGGCGCGGTACCACTGTTGATGAGGATGCACTCGTCGCCGCCCTAAACTCCGGCTCGATTGCGGGTGCGGCACTGGACGTGACAGCAACCGAACCGCTCCCCTCCGATTCTCCCCTCTGGGATGCGAAGAATATCGTGATTACCCCGCATGCCGCCGGTGGGCGCCCCGTAAATCCGGAGGAACTGATCGCCCACAATATTCGTGCTTTCCGCACCGGTGCTGCTGCGAGCGAGTACCGTAACCGGTTCTAGAATTTTCACGAACGTAGAAAGTCACGTGTAAAAGAGATACATTCTCACCCCGCATCCTGTGATGCCATTCATAAATCACAGGATACGGGGTGCTTTTGGTATGAAATTCATAAAATTTTTTTGCCCTAAATCCCGAAAATATAAGTTAGGATCTACTTATTTTAGATGTTGGTTTTGCTCCTGTTTACATGGTTTTTCGTGGATTTTTTGGGGTCTGGAGAGGGTTTGAGGCGTTCTGAAAAAATATGACGCTACAAATCTTCGGTGTGTGTAAATCTTTCGTAACTTTTCGCCAAACCTTATTTTGACAGCGATACCGGGGATGCCGCCTCTAAACTCCTCGCAGTACCCCGCAAAATGGTGCTTGTCGGCTGATTTTAAGGCGATGTGGGTTTGGTGGATACCCGAATGTAAATATAAGATAAAGGAACTACGCTTCTAGTGACTGTAGTCACTGGATTATCCGATGACGGAAGCTGTAACACACATGCCTACGAAACCAGAATATCTAGGAGGGGAACCGCCCCATGTTTAGGTATATCCTCCGGAGGTCGCTCACTTACCTTGTGATGGTTTTCTTAACCACGACTATGGGTTATTTTGCGGCTGTTACCACGCTAAAACCTGCCCTTTTGGAGCAGGAAAAGGTGCCGCGCCCCTCGCCTGAACAGGTGAACCGCACTCTCGCATCCCTCGGACTCGACCCCGAAATGAGTGCGTGGGACAGATACATTCAATGGCTGACGAATGTTGTCACCAAATTTGATTGGGGACGCAGCCCAAACAGCGGATATATCAATCAGGAATTTGGTCAGCGTCTGTGGGTTTCTACCAGATTGATGCTCGCAGCGACTATTTTGACCATTATTATCGGTGTGGCGCTGGGTGTTTACTCGGCAGCGCGTCAGTACAAGTTTTCCGACCGGGTTATTACCGGATATTCCTATCTCGTCTATATTATTCCTGCCCCCGTGGCATACTTCGTGGTGCAGCAGGGAGCGACCGCCATTAACAACATTGTGGTTGAAAACGGCGGCGAAAAGATTTTCTATGTGACCGGTATTTCGACGCCCGGTGTAACAGGCTTCTGGGATACCACCATAGACATGGCGGCGCACTATGTGGTGCCGACCTTCTGTATGACGATTTTCGGATGGGCCAGCTATCAGATTGCCCAGCGGCAATACCTGCTCGATAACGTGAATGCAGACTTCGTGCGTACCGCTCGCGCGAAAGGACTCACCCGTAACCAGGCGATTACCCGCCACGCCCTGCGTGTGTCCTTCATCCCGGTGGCACAGTCGATTGCATACACCATTCCCACCATCTTTGCGGGTGCCTTCTTCGCGGAGTCCGTGTTTGCATGGCCCGGCATCGGTAAATGGTCTATTGACGCGATCGGCCAGCAGGATGTGAACGCTGCGACCGCTACTCTCGCCTACGGTTCCGTGCTGTTCGCCATCGGTGCCATTATCGCCGATATCGCGACCACGATCGTCGACCCCCGAGTGAGGATCTCATGAGCCAGGTAACTGAAACAAGCACGGTACCTGTCGTGCAGAATGGTGATTTTAAAGTTCTCAATAAGAACGTGATTATCCTCCGCCGCTTCTTGCGCAACAAGGCTGCGGTGTTCGGGCTTATCGTCTTTATCTGTGTGGGGCTTTTCGGGTACTTCGGCAAATATGTTTCTAAGTACTCCGCAACCGAATCTGACTTTATGACCCTCGGCGGTGAAGGCCCCTCCGCAGAGCATTGGTTTGGCACCACCGTGGGCGGTAACGATCTCTTCGCCATGATGAGCGAAGCCGTATGGACCTCAATGGAAATCGGCCTGGTCGTGGGTATCGCCACCGTCATTATCTCCGCGATCTACGGTTGCGTAATGGCGTACTTTGGTGGCTGGATCGACAGGGTTATGCTCTTCCTCTTGGAAACCATGATTATGGTTCCCTCGCTGTTGATTTTGGCGATTTTCATCAACGGTCAGATCGGTAAGCAGATTCAGAAGACCGTTCCCACGTGGATTGTGCTCTCCTCTGTGCTGATTGTATTCGGCTGGATGGGGCCTGCCCGTGTGATTCGTGCGATGGCGCAATCCCTGATTGGGCGCGATTACGTGAAGGCAGCACGCTACATGGGCGTACATCCCTTCAAGATCGTGCTGCGGCACCTCGTTCCGAATATCGGCTCGATGCTCGTTCTGAACTTCACGACCGGCATCATGATTGCTGTGCTCTCTGAGGTTGCGTACTCCTTTATCGGCATTGGTATTACCTACCCGAACTACTCGCTGGGGTCGTTGATCTCCGATGCTGCACAGCAGCTTAATACCCTGCCGCATATGTTCTGGTTCCCCGTTATCTTCTTCTTCCTGCTGGTGGGGCCGCTCTCGCTCATGAATGATGGCCTGCGCGATGCCTTCGACCCGACTTCCATGTCGGTCGGTAAGATCAAGAAGTCAAAGAAACCTAAGAGCCAGAAATCGGCATCTAAGATCGAGGAAGCGGAGGCTCAGGAAGCCGGCGCTGCAGCACCATCAACCGACCCCAATCCCGATGCTCAGGCATCCACCCAGAATGAGGAGGCATAAAACTCATGAGCACTTCTCCCGTTCTGAGTGTTAAAGACCTGCATGTTAGCTTCAATACCGAAAACGGCGTTGTACATGCGGTGCGCGGTGTTGATTTTGACCTTTACGCCGGTAAAACCCTAGGTATCGTTGGTGAATCCGGTTCGGGTAAATCCGTGGCATCTATGGCGATTATGGGGCTTCACCCCACGACCGCCGATATTACCGGGTCTATCACATACAACGGCACCGAACTGCTGGGTCTGAGTGATAAGGAAATGTGCCAGTACCGCGGCAAGCACATCTCCATGATCTTCCAGGATCCGCTGTCTTCGCTGACTCCGGTGTACACTATCGGGGATCAGATTGCCGAAGTCCTCAAAATCCATAATAAGGGTATGAGCAAGCAGGCGATTAAAGATCGCTCTATCGAACTCATGCGCTTAGTGGGTATTCCTTCCCCAGCCGACCGTCTGCGCTCTTTCCCGCATGAGTTCTCCGGCGGTATGCGCCAGCGCATCATGATCGCAATGGCGATTGCCAACGATCCGCGCGTGCTTATTGCGGATGAGCCTACCACAGCGCTTGACGTCACCATTCAGGCGCAGGTGCTTGAGGTTATGGATAAGGCGCAGGATGAAACCGGTGCGGCGACTATCATGATTACCCACGACTTGGGTGTTGTCGCTGGTATGGCCGATGACATTCTGGTGATGTACGCGGGTAAACCGGTAGAAATTGCTAAGGCTGAAGACCTTTATAAGTACCCCAGCCATCCCTACACGATTGGCCTGTTGGGTGCGGTTCCCCGCGTGGACCGTTCGCAGAAAACCTCTTTGGTGCCCATTGAGGGTACTCCGCCGAATCTGCTGTACCCGGTGGATCACTGCTCGTTCCGTGAGCGTTGCCCCGTCGCCAAAAACGGCGGTCAGTGCTGCAAGGACGATGCTGGTGAGCCCGAGCTTGCTCCGCTCAAGGGCGCTGGTGAGGGGCACTACTCCTCCTGCACTATCTCGCAGGACCTCATCAGTAAGACGGCCGAAGAACTCTATACCGTTCCTGAAACTCCCGTTTCGAAGCTTGAAAGCATTCCGCGCGAAGATCGCGCGCCGGTGCTTGAAGTGCGCAACGTGAAGAAGCATTTCCCGCTCATGAAGGGTTCCCTCATGAAGCGCCGCGTGGGCACCGTGAAGGCCGTGGACGGCGTATCTTTCGATATTCGTGAGGGTGAGTGCTTCTCAATCGTGGGCGAATCCGGGTGTGGTAAAACCACCACACTGCTGGAAATTATGGAGTTCAGCAAGAAAACCGATGGCGAGATTCTGATTAACGGCGTCTCTACGCAGGATCATAAATCTGTCAGTGAGCTTCTTGAACTGCGCAAGAACCAGCAGATGGTTTTCCAAGACCCCACGGGCGCCCTCGACCCGCGCTTTACCGTGTACGAGATTCTTGCTGAGCCCCTGGAAAACCAGGGCATGAAGCGTCCGGATATTAAAAAGCGCGTGGTTGAGCTGATGAAGATCGTGGGTCTGCAGCCCGATCACGTGAACCGCTTCCCGAACCAGTTCTCGGGCGGTCAGCGCCAACGTATCGGTATTGCCCGTGCGCTTGCCGTGAACCCGAAACTTGTGGTGCTGGACGAACCTGTCTCGGCATTGGATGTTTCCGTTCAGGCGGGTGTGATTAACCTGCTTGAGGAACTCCGCGCGAGCCTGGGGCTGAGTTACCTGATGGTGGCGCACGACCTCGCCGTGATTCGCCACGCCTCTGATCGGGTTGCGGTTATGTACCTGGGGCGCATCGTCGAGATTGGTCACGTGGATCAGGTCTTTGATAACCCGATTCACCCGTACACCAAGGCTTTGCTTTCAGCTATTCCCGTGCCAGACCCGGAGGTTGAGGCTAAGCGTCAGCGCATCATGTTGGACGGCGACCTGCCCACTCCGGTTAATGCACCGGTAGGATGCGGCTTCTCCAGCAGGTGCCCCATCTTCAAGCTGCTTCCTGAGGGTAAGCAGAAGCGATGCCTGGAGGAAAAGCCCGAGGTTATCACGCTTGACGGCGAAGACCACGGTTATGCTTGCTACTACCCGGATGGTGCAGACCTTCCCGATGTAGCGCTAGAGTCGGTTTCGTAGAACCGCATGTGTGTTGCGGGGGTGATTCTTCTATGAGAATCATCCCCGCAACGTTTTAAAGAGCTAAAAATTTATATTATGCGATAAAGCGAAATAGTGATATGAATTACCAGTATTTGAGATTGCAGGAAATAAATTCTCGCTCTGTAATTCCATGAATACAATTAAGGTGTATCAAACGCCGCTACCACGGGCGGTAGCGCTAGACTGTGCGTTTGTCGGTGATAGAAAGAATACGCTCGTGAAAGCTCACTCCACTCTGAACCGCCGCACCCTGTTCGCAGGCGGTGCTGCGCTGGGAACCGTTGGCATGCTTGCGGCTTGTTCCGGTAAAAACGGTGGTTCCGGCTCTACTCAGGCTGCAGCAACGGCAGGTGCGAATATCGCAGATCTCGTGAAAATCAATAAGCAGGATGTTTCTGCCCTTAAATCCGGCGGAAAGCTGCGTCTGGCGGTTACCAGTTTGGGACCAAATTTCAATCCTTTGCATACTCAGGGCGCCGTTGGCGATAATGCTCGTGCTATTTCTTCGTATAATTCTTTGCTCACGAGTGGTCTGTGGCAGCAAGATTACGAAGGTAAAACTTCACCTAACCCCGACTTCTGTACCGAGTTCACCTCTGCAATGGAGAACGGCAAACAGGTTTTGCATATCACGTTGAATGAAAAGGCAAAATTCAACGATGGTACCCCGCTCGATATTGAAGCTCTGAGAGCGACTCATAAAGTTCTTTCAGACAACAAGACTTATCAGATTCAGAGCACGGGTTTGTACCCGAATATTGAGTCTATTGAAGAAGACGGCAGCGCAACCCGCGTGAAGGTCACGATGTCGAAGCCTTCATACCCTATTGCCAGCCTCTTCAGCTATGTGGTGCATCCGAAAATGACGGATACCGATTTCTTTGCCAATGGTCTAGTGGATAAGCCGAATTCCGATTATGCGGCAGGGCCGTTTAAGGTTGCCGAAGGCGGCTGGAACTCAACCGAGAAAACGCTGACCGTCACACGAAATGACAAGTGGTGGGGTGAAAAACCGGTTCTCGAATCCATTACGTTCCGTCTGCTCGATACCCCTGCGCAGCGTTCTGCCTTTGCCAATGGCGAGCTTGATGCCGTAAACGCTAATGTCGTGAGCGTATACAAGGAACTGGAAAATGTTAAGAATGCCGAGTTCCGCCAGGGCCAGCGCCTCTTTGCAGGTGGTGTGGTGATGAACCCCGTCAAAGTTGATACTCCGCTTCGCCGCGCCATTATGGTGGGCTTGGATCGTAAGGCGCTTTCCGATACTCGCTTTAAGGGTTTGCCGTTCAACGAGACCCTGCCCGGATCGAGGATCCATATGCCGTTCTCGGAGTACTATGCCGATAGTATGCCGCAGGCAGCCGATCGGAAGGCTGCGGCCGCTAAGATTCTTGAAGAGGCCGGATACGCTAAAAACAGCGATTTCTATGAAAAGGATGGAAAACGCGCGAAAGTAGTGGTGAACAACTTTAGCGAGGATAACACCATAAAATCTCTGGCGCGTTTCCTCTCTCAGCAGCTTCGTGATCTGGGCATTGAGAGCGATGTCGATCAGCAGCCTGTTAGTAACTTGGGTAAGGTGATGTCTGCCAAGGAGCACGAACTGAGCTTCATTGGGTACAGTGTAAACAGCGACGATGGTACTGAAGGCACCAAGCAGTTCTACTCCCGCGAAGACAACGATGGGGCTGGTTCCGAAGAGATTGACGCCATGATTGAAGAGCTCTTCTCCATTGAGGATGCTAAAGAACGTAACCTCAAGTGCAACGAGATCGAGAAGAAGCATATGGAGGAATTTGCTACGAGCAGCGTCTTCTACAACGGTCCGCAGATCGTATGCTGCCAGAAGAACCTGGCGAACTACGGTGCGTTTCTCTTTGATGATCCGCAGTACAACCCTTCGGCGTGGTCGCGTATTGGGTTCACTGGCTAGTTGGACGGGCTTATAGCCCCTAGAAATTAGGGGAGCGTTCTACAAATATGTATAAGGCGCATCCTGCATTCCCTCGCGGGGGAGTAGGGATGCGCCTTGTCTGTGCCCTCATAGCCACACATGATATTCAGTAAATATTCTGGATTATCGTAAGTTATACTCATTATTTCCTGAAAAATAAGAAAATATACACTCAAATCCTGTGTAAATATGCATAAAAATATGTAATTTACAACACATTATTACTGTTTTCCTTACCCTTTGCGTGAGGTTTGGTGTATGGTTCTGGGTATAGATACTTTATGCATTACACTGCATAAGTTATCTCAAAGCCTCTGAAACACCAAGCCCATCGCAGGGCGCATACACGTAAGGAAACACATCATGAGCATCAGCAAAACCCCAGCAGCGTTCATTCCTCATGCACTGACTCGCCGGTCTCTGCTGGGTGTAGCTGCGGCAGCTGGAACCGTCGGTGTGCTTTCCGCATGTGGCGGCGGTGCGAAGGACGGAAAAACTACCGCTCCCGGGCAGGGTGCAAACCTTAAAGACCTCTACGACATCAATGCTCACGAGGTTTCTGAGTTGAAACAGGGCGGAACCCTGCGGCTGCCGGTCGGGTCGATGGGGCCAGATTTCAACCCCCGGACTACGTCGGGCAATATGACCGATACCCAGACCATCATGAGCACCATTCATGATGCAGGCTTGTGGACCCTAGACTTTGATGGTACTACGACCCTCAGGAAAGAATACGCCCAGTCTTTTACTCCCGGCAAAGAGGGGGAGAAGGTTATCGTCAAAATCGTGCTGAATCCTCAGGCGAAGTTTAACGATGGAACCCCGATCGATGTGAAAGCCCTGCAAGCCACCTGGAAAACTCAGCAAAAGGCTGACGGGGAATACAATATTGTGGCTTCGGATATTTATGGATACGTTGAAAGCGTGGAAGCCGAAGAAGATAACTTTCACGTGAAGGTGACATTCTCGAAGCCTTTCTACCCCTTGAACGCCCTATTCACCTTTATTTTGCATCCGGCGCTGGAAGACCCTAAGGCCTTCAATGAGGGCTTTGTGGATAATCTGCATCCCGAGTGGGGCTGTGGACCCTTCACGATCAAAGACGGCGGTTTTAACTCTTCCGAGAAGACCGTTACGGTGGTGCCGAACGATAAATGGTGGGGCGATAAGCCCGTGCTGGAGAAGATTATCTTCCGGCAGATGGATGAACCAGCGAAGAAAGCGGCCTTCAAGAATGACGAAATCGATGCTGCGGCTGCCGGAACCGCCTCTGCCTACTCCGAGTTTAAGGCGGTGGCAGGCACGGAACTCCACAAGGGAGTGCGCCTGCATGTTTCCGGTATCGATGTGAACCCCCGGCGGGTCAAGGATGCCGCCGTGCGGAAGGCTATTTTCTACGGGCTTGATCGGGAAGCCCTCGCCAAGATTCGGTACCAGGGCTTGCCCTATGAAGAAGAGATACCCGGATCGATGCTCCACATGCCTTTCTCGGTGTATTATCAGGACGCGTTCCCCAAGGTAGAGGGCAGTCCCAAAGACGCCATCAAGAAGGTGCTTGAAGACGCCGGATACACTAAAGACGGCGAGTTCTACGCGAAAGATGGGCAGCAGATTCACTATAAGATCGTGATCTTTGGCGACGATCCTGTTGATAAGGGTATGGCTCAGACCTTTACGCGGAATATGAAAGAAGCCGGGCTCAATATTGAGGTCGATCAGCATCCCGAAGGCGACTTCGGTAGGGTCTTGGGCAACTGGGAATACGACATCACGTTCGCGGGATACGAGGCGAATAACCCCGATGCTACGGTCGCCACCCAACAGTTCTTCCACTCGTCCAATAGCGACGGTATCGGCAGCCCTGAGATCGACGCTATGATCGAGGAAATGCTTTTGATTGAGGACGATAAAGAACGGAACCTCAAATGCGACGAGATCGAGAAGAAGCATACCTCCGAACTTGCCTTCTTAGGATGCGCCGCTAACGGTCCTCACTACGTCTTTACGAAGAAGGGTCTCGCTAACTATGGTGCGTTCCTGTTCAAGACCATCGACTGGACTAAGGTTGGTTGGGTGAAGTAGTTTTGCTCGCTCTCTGACGGATGGGGTGAGTGTTATGCACATTCGTACTCACCCTAACCCGGCGAGTAGATAATATTTTGTCGAGCAGATAGCGGATTGTTATCTGCTCGACAAAATATTATCTGCCCGCGCCTTATCGCATTTGCAGATAAAAATTAGTTTTATTCTAAAAAAGCAAATATATGACGGGGAGAATCTACGGCTTTGTATGGTAGAAATTCCGTAGATTGGTAAAGGAGTGAAAACTATTTGCGGTGGGGTAGGGGGTTCTGTACTATAAAAGCAACATTGTTGTATGTGCCTTGAATCATAGGTGATGTGTCACATCGTATAGACTCGAGGCAGTAAAGGAGAATCCTCATGAACGTTCAGAGAACCTTCAACCGCCGCACCCTGCTGACGGGCACTGTCGCCCTGGGAAGTGTTGGCTTACTGGCTGCGTGTGGCGGTTCAAAAGATGACAAGCTAAGCGGCAAAGCAGCTTCTAGCGCGGAAGAAGTTGTCAAGAATCTGCAGATTAACAAGCAAGACTACTCTTCACTGAAGAAGGGTGGCGAACTGAAACTTTCCGTAAGTGCCCTGGGCCCGGACTTCAACACCATGACTCAGAGCGGCTATACCACAGAGAACCTAGCAGCTTTTGGAGGCCCTTGTAACATACCAGCCGTTGTTGGTTTTTATAATACGGACCCTGCAGGCGAACGCTCTATCAACAAAGATTTCTGTTTGGAACACAAGATGGAGACTAAAGATGGGGTTCAGACCGTAGAATTCAAGATTAACCCCAAGGCTGTCTTTAATGACGGTACTCCTATTGACGTTGAAGCAGTCAAAGCATACTGGGAGATCTATAAGGGTGGCGGAGACTCAGGCTACAACATCATCCCCAACCCTTCATGGGAGCAGATGGAAAGTATTGAAGCTGTCGATGGTGACAAGTTCCATGTGAAGATTACTCTCTCAACTCCATACTATCTATCGGATGACCTGGGTACGTTTGCTACACATCCTGCTCTTGTCGATAAGAAGCTGTTCAACGATGGTTTTGTCGATAAGCCTATGGATCAATACTGGGCTGGTCCTTTTAAGGTAAGTAACTGGAACTCTTCTGAGAAGGTTATTACTTTGGCTCCGAACGATAAGTGGTGGGGCGAGAAGAAGCCATTGCTGGAGAAGATTATCTGGCGTCAGATGGGTATCGATTCTCTTCGGGCTGCGTTTAAGAACGGTGAACTGGATGCCGCAGGATTTACCGATGCTGCAACCTATAGCGCGGTTAAGGGGCAGAACGGTACTGAAATTCGTTCAGGTCAGAATACTGGTGTGCAGAACTTGCAGTTTAATGCTACTCGCGTTACAGATCTGGCGGTTCGCCGTGCTGCTTTTGCAGCGGTTGATCGTTCTCAACTAGCAGATGTTACCTTTAAGCAGGTTGGCTGGGAAGAACCAATGCCCGGGTCTATGCTCGCTATGCCTTTCCAGAAGGGATATGAGGATAACGTTCCGAAGGATTCGGGAGCAGATGCTGCCAAGAAGATTCTGGAAGAAGCAGGGTACACCAAGAGCGGTGACTTTTACCAGAAGGACGGTAAGACTGCAGGATTCTCGATTACTACTTTCGGTAGTGATACCGTCACCCAAGCAAAATTCCAGCGAATAGAGCAACAGCTTAAACAAGCCGGTATTAAAGTAACCAACGATAATCAGCCAGAGTCGAATTTTAACTCTGTCGTGGGTACGAAGAGTTACGATTGTACGCTTTCCGGTTGGGCTGTAGGCGCGAATATGGCAGATAGCCCCCAGTACTTCTACACCAAGGATATTAACAACGGTGTGGGTGACGACGAAATCGATAAGCTGATTGCTAAGATTTCGGCAACTGAATCTAAAGATGAGCAGATTAAGCTTGCCAATCAGGTAGAGAAGCTCCACATGGAAAAGGTTGCTATTTACTTGCCCTTCGCTAATGGTCCGAGCTACTCGGCTGTGAAGAGTAAGCTGGCAAACTACGGTCCTCGCTTGTTCCAGACAAGTTATACAGATGCTAATCTATGGGTCAATGTAGGCTGGCAGGAGTAATCTTTAGCAGCTTATCAATGCGGGCGCTTATTTCACGTATATATCGTGAGGTAAGCACCCGCATTATGTTTATCGCAGGTGTTTATTTTCTAAAACTTTCCTTAAAGTCTTCATAATATGTTTTATGTCATAAGTGAGTCTCACAATCGGTTATACTAAAAGCATCTTTCACCCCTGGGATACCTCTAAATCCCCAGTAGGTGAATATTTCTGGAAGGTAGCAGCGGCGCTTCTTCCTAACCCCTCTTAAGGAGAAAATCATGAAAACACCTGTGTCGAGACGCAACCTGCTTATGGGAACAGCTGCCCTGGGAACTACAGGCTTGCTGGCTGCGTGCGGAGGCGTTAAATCCAATAAACCGGGCGGCGTTGCCGCTACCGACTCTGCAGATGTTCTCTCGCGTGTGAACGTGAATAAACAAGAGTACTCTTCGCTGAAGAAGGGAGGCGAGCTACGCCTCGTCGTTACATCATTGGGACCAAACTTTAATACCCTAACTCAGACCGGGTACACAAGCTCAAACCTGGATGCCATTAACGCCTGTAATATCCCCTCGGGTGCTGGCTTCTTCAATGTCGACTATAACGGAGACCTAAGCCTCAACTCGGATCTGTGCCTGGAACATAAGGCGGAAACCAAAGACGGTAAACAGATTATCCGCATGAAACTTAACCCCAAAGCAAAGTTTAACGACGGCACCCCAATGGATATTGAAGCGGTGCGCGCATGCTGGACTCTCTACGGAAAGACCACCGAAGAAACCGGGTACGAACTCCTCGAATCTGAAGCGTGGAAACTCGTTGAATCCATCGAAGAAGATGGTGATAAGTTCTCAGTCAAAATCACGACTAAGAGCCCGTACTATCCGGCAGAAAGCCTGTTTGCTACCGCAGTGCATCCGGCGCTGACCGATAAGGAACTCTTCAATCAGGGATTTGTGGATAAGCCTCTCGACCAGTATTGGGCAGGTCCGTACAAGGTCGCGGAAAATGGCTGGAATTCCGCAGAGAAGACTCTAACCCTTGTGCCAAACCCGAATTGGTGGGGCGAAAAGAAAGCCCTTCTGGACCGTATTGTGTGGCGTGAAATGACAACCGATGCTATTCGGGCGGCCTTCAAAAATGGTGATGTTGACGCTACTCAATTTGTCGAAAACAATACCTATACCGAGCTCAAGGGGCAGGCGGGTACCGATATCCGCGAGGGTCAGCGTACAGGAGTGCGCGGTGTGCACCTGAACCCCAAGCGTATTACTGACTTGGCTTTGCGCCGTGCGATCGCCGCAGCTTTAGACCGCGCTCAACTGGCGAACGTTATGTTTTCTCAGCTTGGCTGGAGCGAGCCGATGCCCGGCTCTATTGTCTTTATGCCTTTCCAAAGAGGGTACGAGGATAACTACCCCAAAGAAACCGGTGCCGGTGCCGCCAAGAAGATTCTGGAAGAAGCCGGTTATAAGCTCAATGGCGATATTTATGAGAAGGACGGCAAAAAAGCAGAATTCTCTATCACCTACTTCGGTGGTGAGGCCACGACTCAGGCCCTGGCACGTAGTTTTGCCGAGCAAATGTCGCGGGCTGGAATCAAGGTGAATACTGATAATCAGCCAAGTTCAAATTACACCTCGGTCATCGGCTCAAAATCTTACGAGGCGATACTAGGCGGTTTCGGCACCAGTCTTGACCCGGCAGAGTCGGCTGTTTCCCTCTACCATTCCGCCAATAACAACGGCGTGGGCGATCCCGAGATCGATAAGTTCTGTGAAGAGCTTCTGACCGTCGAATCGCGTGAAGAACAGCTCAAGATGACCAATAAACTTGAGAAGATGCACCTTGAAAAGGTCGTGATGTACCTTCCATACGCTAATGGTCCGGAATATTATGCCGTCAAGTCTAAGCTGGCTAACTATGGGCCGAGCCTTTTCAAAACGAGTTACACGAGCGCCGATTACTGGATGAACGTAGGCTGGCAGGAGTAGTCAATCTTGCAGCATTGTTGAGCCGAAGTGCCCCTGACCGATATGCGGTTGGGGGCACTTGCTTTTGCTAGGCTGTTTTCTGAAAGATACTAGTAGTCGCCAAGATGAAGCCCTTGAGGGTCTGTGCTGGTCCTACGCAATTCCAACCAGTGAAGGCAGTATATACCTCCGCCGCCGACAGCCACCGGCAAGATCAGCGCGGCGAAGATCAAAAGAGTGAAAGGCGGTTGCGAAAGCTCATGAAACCGCGTGAAATAAGCTCAAAAGGCGGGATAACCGGGATATAATTAAGCAGGGATGTTTCACTGTTGTGCATCCGGTATGTTTTACCCATCCACGGCGAACTAGCTCACCCGGCACAGATTCTCCCCGGAACCTCAGGAGCTTCGATGAAGAACGTATCTGTCTCTCGCAGAACCCTGCTCACTGGTACTCTCGCGCTCTCAGGAATCGGCGTGCTCACCGCCTGCCAGGCCGGAACCAATGCTTCAGAACTGCCCGGCTCGGGCTGGGCAACAGACTCTCAAGAAGCAACAGCAACCAATCCGCGCGATAGAGCCGAGTTGCGCGAAGGCGGCAGCCTCAACCTGTCATATCCCGCTATCGGACCAAACTTCAACATCGCCTCCGAATCCGGGTACGGCATCTCAATGCTCACTATTCACGCGGCCGTAAACTCGGCGGCCGCCACCGGAGGATGGATAAGCGACTACGCCGGAAACCTCACTACCAACCCCGACTACGTTACCGAGTTCAAAGCCGAAACCGCGAACGGTACACAAACCATCAGCATCAAGATCAACCCAAAAGCCACGTTCAACGATGGAACCCCTATTGACATTGAGGCACTGCGCACCACCTGGGAAATCCTGCGCGGCAAAGACGACGGCGGCAACGACTACCGAATACACGACGGGGGAGCTTGGAAACAGATAGCCTCCATCGAAGAAGCAGGTGACAAACACACCATCAGCATTACCATGAAAACCCCGTGGTACCCAGCCGATGGAAGCCTCTGCATCTTCCTGCACCCGGCGCTGAAAGACCCGGAGCTCTTCAACAACGGCTTTGATAAACCCCTTGATAAATACTGGGCAGGACCCTACAAAGTTCAAGAGTGGAATACCGCCGAAAGATACCTGAGAGTCGAGCGAAATCCAGCATGGTGGGGTACACAGCCCCTTCTCGATACCATCACCTGGTACGAGATAGAAGACAGCGCCGAGGAACGCGCATCCTTCAAAACCGGAGAACTTGATGTTGTTAACGTGAGCACCGTGAGCGCCTACAACGACATCACGAGTGTTGCAGACATCGAAATTCGCCGCGGAATGGCACTCTACGCGGGCGTTTTACAGCTCAACCCCCGCAAAGTTCCACTGCCCATACGCCAGGCCGTGGTTGCCGGAATCGACCGCAAACAGATTCAGCATATACGTTTCGGACAGCTTGGCTGGAAAGAAACCCTGCCCGGCTCGCTCTGCTTCCTACCGCTCCAAAACGGGTACCGCAACAACTATCCCAGCAGATCAAGCATCGAAAACGCCGTCAAAATCCTTGAGAAAGCCGGATACACCCGCGCAGGTATCTACACTAAAGGCGAAGAAAAAGCAGCCCTGACCATCACCAACTTCACGACCGAGCCAACGGTGGCTTCCATGAGCAACTTCATGATGGAACAACTCAAGCGCATGGGGATCGACGCCAAGGTTGAAAACCGCCCAGCCAACGAATACAGCACTGCGCTCGCCGCTGGCGACTACGATGCGGTTTTCACCGGGTACAGCATCACCCCAACCCCCGTGGAGGCGGTTAACTACCTGTACGCTTCCGCCACGGAAGGCTGGAGCACCGAAGAAATCCGCAGCATGGCGGCGCAGATGCTGGGAACCGAGGATACACACCAGCAGCTGGAACGCGCCAACGCCATTGAACAGAAGCATCAGCAGGATGTTGCCACCTATATTCCGCTGTACAACGGGCCCAACTATCTTGCGGTGCGCAAAAAACTCGCCAACTATGGCCCCGCGCTCTTCGCAGCACCCTACTATGACCCCAATGTGTGGATTAACGTGGGGTGGGAGAAAAAATCGTAGTATGAACCGGGGGCTTAAGAGGCTCCGCCGCCATGACTAAACAATGGAAGAACACACAAAAGCCCCGCATGCAGTTCAGCTGCACGTGGGGCTTTTGCCGCATCGGAAAACCTACTTAGTAGTCACCTTCAAAACGGTGGATGCATTATTTGCATTACCCACAACGCCCTCAACCGAGGCGAACTTGCGGGTATTGGTCACAATCACCGGAGTGATGAGCGGGTAACCAGCCTTCTTAATGACCGCAGGATCGAACTCGATCAGCGTATCGCCAGCGGCAACTTGCTCGCCCTTCTTCACCTTGACGGTAAAGCCTTCACCATCGAGGTTCACGGTATCCAAACCGACGTGCACCAAAAGTTCCACGCCGTTATCCAACTTGAGGCCCACCGCGTGACCGGAGGGGTAAGTAGCTGCGACTTTACCCGCTGCGGGTGCAACCACGGTGGTGCCGGTCGGCTCAACCGCAACACCCTCGCCGAGCTTACCGGCAGCGAAAATCGGGTCTGGAACCTCGGAAAGCGCCACGGCCTTACCCTCTAGAGGAGAAGCCACCTCAAGAACCGTACCTGCCTCTAGTGCGGGCGCTGCAGCGGTTGCAGCTGCGGATGCTGACCCGGCCTGATCGGCGGAATCTTTCTTCGCCGATGCGCTTGCCGCCGCATCCCGTGCGGAATCTGCAGGAGTATCGGCAGTCTTTGCTGCGTTCCTGGACTCATACCCGAAGAGCAGAACACCCGTCATCGCGCCACCGAACGCAATTGACAAGCCCAGAGCATACAGGGCGGAAGGCTGCATTGCGGGAATCGACAGGAGCGAGGTGAAGGCGAAAGCGTGCGACTTGACTCCCAGCAGTGAGATGGTGGCACCACCGGCCACAGCCGGTACAAGGATGAGGGGAATAACTCGCTTGTAGCGTAGAACCACACCGTAGAGGGAAGGCTCCGAAATACCACCGAGCAGACCGGACATAGAAGCACCCACCGCAGTCTGGCGAAGCTCCTTATTCCGTGAAGCCCTAATAGCAACACCGGTTACCGCGCCGAAGACGGCGAAGTTGTAAGCACCCATGGGGGACTGGATGAAGTCAGTACCCAGGGTCTGCAGGTTGTTAATCATCACGGCGTTTAGCGGCCAGTGCAAGCCCAACGGAACCATGAACAGGTACAGACCTGCGATTAGCGCACCCACAGCTCCCGGAGCTACATCGTTAACATTCTTCAGGAAGTCGGAGATGCCCATAGCCACGCCAATACCGATGGGACCCACCACGAAAGCGGTTACGGGCACCAGAATAATAACGGACAGCATGGGGACGAAGACCATCTGCAGCATATTCGGAATGATCTTCTTCAACAGACGCTCCAGAGGCGCCAAGAGGGCAACCGCCAGCAGGGGCGGGAACACCTGACCGGTGTAATCGTAGGCGTACAGCGGCAGGTGCAGACCCATAATGGATACGTCAAGCATCTTAGTAGCCGGGTCAGCAAGTTTGGTGAGGCTCTGGAAGGTGCTGGTCATCAGCGCCGCCGGAATAGCCGCACCAACCCACATATTTGCGCCCAAACGCTTTGCGGCGGTTGCGCCAAGCATAATGGGCATGAAGTTCAGCACCGACAGAGCGGCAGCCTTGAGGATGTACCAGAAAGCGAACTGCTTCATCCATTCGGCTTCGAGCGCCTTACCGGCGGCTTCATCGGAAAGTCGCGGACCGTTCACAATATCGATGTTCACGCTCTGGCCGGTCAGGTCAGTGTATTGACCGAAGAAACCGAACTGCTGTAAGAACACGATCAGGGTCAGAATCATGGAGGTGCCCAACAGCGCCCACAGCAGGGGACGGAAGGAATCGGAGAGCACATCGAAGATATTGGTGAGCCAGCCAGCCTTCTTGCCTTCGCCTCCGGAGGATTTCTTGGACCCAGAATTATCTTCGCCAAGGTTCGCCATGCCGGGCAGGGTCTGCATCTCGTTGTAGACCCCCTCAACACGGTCGCCGAGCACGACCTGAGTCTGACCGGACTGCTCAATGACCGAGAGCACCCCGGGGATGCTCTTAATCTGTTCCGTATTGACCTTGCTCCTGTCGGCGGGAGTTACGCGCAAACGGGTTGCGCAGTGCGTAAAGTGGGCGATATTCTCGGAACCGCCAAGTCCCGTCAGAATCTTCTCGCCAAGTTCGTGGTTTTTCACGTTGTTATCCTTGCACGGTGAATAGTGTGTTAGGGATGTTACCGGCGGCATCCTCAGAGCAAAACGCCCCGAGGGAAACAAAAAAGACCCGAGCTGCATGCCGCCGTACCGTGATGCATTAAAGCATCGTGGGTATAACGATGAACCCTAGGGAATCTATTCCCTCAAGGGATTCAGCAACTCAGGTCTTGCCTGCCTTACCAGTAACAACCCTGTGTTCTATGGTTGTGTGATTCTAAGAATCACAATATCTGCATGTAACTTTAGGCTTAAACCTGCGCGAGCGCAAGATGAGGTTTTTGAAAGTTCAGAAAGTGTAAATTGTGCCGTTCAGGTATGCGGCGGTTTTTACGTTATGGCGAGGCAGAGCATCCGAAGAGGTTAAACGCCGAACCGGTGCCGTTCATGAGATGTTACGGCACCGGTTCTTAGACGAGATTACTGAGGGGAAGATGCGATCTTGAGCTATTTCGTCGCGGAAGGGAAGAAGCTCAGTGAAGCCACCTCAAGCTCGGGGTAGCTGCGTTTCTGCCAGCGGCGACTACGATGCGCGTTCACCTCAATCAGCACGGCACCCAGTACTCCGGCGCCGATAGAGAGCATAAGAAGCTCCGTCGACGGCATCTCAAACTGGTGATACTTGACGAGAAGCGGTACCAGAAGGGCTGCGAAGAAGACACTCAAAAGCGCTCCGAAGAGAAGCATTCGTGCGGTATTGAGCGGGCGTGCTACCGCTGCCAGATTCCACAGCCCCATAATCACCAGGGTGATAAACGATGCCGTTTGAACCTGTCGTATATCCCCTTCCGGGCGGAAGATAAACAGCGCCGCCAAGTTTACCAGAACCAGCATCGCCACCACGATAATAGAGTTCGGAATCGTGTAATTCAGTACGCGGCGCAAGAACCCGGGCACGTACCGGCGCGAGTTCGGCAGCAGTGCCAGCGCGAAGGAGGATGCGCCCACAATCAGGAAATCTGCGGTCGAGTATTGGCGGGGCAGGAACGGGAAGATCAGCCCCATCAGACCGAAGACCACACCCAGCAGGATCGCAAAGCCGGTCTTTGTTAGGAACAGGTTCGCCACCATTTCGATATTCGCAATCACCTGGCGACCCTGCTCCAAGGCGGCGGGAAGCGAAGAGAACTTGCCGTCCAGAAGCACCAGGCGCGAGACGGCTTTCGTCGCGGGTGCAGCGTTACCCATTGCAATACCGAGATTGGCGTGTTTGAGTGCGAGCGCATCGTTAATACCGTCGCCGGTCATTGCCACGACGTGCCCTTGCTCTTTGAGCGAGATCACCATGTTCTTCTTCTGCTCGGGCGAAACGCGACCGAAAATATTGTGGGTTGCGGCGGCCTCGGCGAGTTCGGGGCCGTCTTCCGGCAGGGTAGAGGCATCAATTGCGCCCGCAGAAATATCCATGCCGGCGGTCTTCGCAGCTGCCTGCACCGTGTACGGGTTATCGCCTGAGAACACCTTGAGGGTTACGCCCTGGCGATTGAAGTAGTCCACGATTTCGGGGGCATCGGAACGCACATTTTCGCGGAAAATCACGAAGAGCACGGGGGTATGGTCGGCGGGGATGTGCTGCACCGGGTCTCCGTCATCGTTGCGAACCACGGCGGATGCATGCGCGAGCACCATCGTGCGCAGCCCCAATGATGCGAGTTCACGGGCCCGCTCACGCTCCTCGGTGCCCTGGTTCAGCAGAGCCTCGGGAGCGCCGAGAAGCCAGGCTCCCGAAGACTTAAACTCGATAGCACTAAAGCGTAACGCCGATGAGAACGGCACAATGCCGCTGACCTGCTCGGTGGGTGCCTGCTCGAACCCGCCGGTGAGTGCTGCTGCGGTCGGGTTCGCGTTTTCATCATGACCGAACCACGCCAACGCCTGGTCCCAGCCCTGCGGCAGGGATGCGCGCCACGCCTGATTTTCATCGGGTGCTTTTGCTTCGGCCGGAGTCGTCAGTGAGCGTACCGAATCGAAAATCACGCCGCCCTCGGTCAGGGTGCCCGTCTTATCGAAGCACACCGTATCTACGCGGGCGAGCACCTCAACGGCGGGCTGTTCCTGCACCAAAATATTGTGTTTACGTCCCAGCGCCACAGCCGCCGCCGCGAACGCCAAGGTTGTCATGAGCGCCAAACCCTGCGGAATCATTGATGCTACTGACGAAACTACCGCGATAGCGACGTTCTCCCAGAGACCGTCACGATTGACAACCTCAAGGCCGCCCGCCGCGCGCACCTGGCCCCACAGCACAATCGGGATAATGATGGCAAGGCCGAAGGTAATCCACCGCACCACGCGGTCGAGCGCATCGCGAAGCTCAGACTGGATGCGCGAGAACTGTCGGGCCTCATCGGAAATTTTGCTTGCGCGGGACTCGGAGCCCACCGCCGAGAGCAGTACACGCCCGGTACCGCCGAGCACGCTCGATGCCGAAAGCACCATATCGCCCGGACGTTTCGGAATCGGGTCATTCTCGCCGGTCAGCAGGGATTCATCCAGCTCTAGCGAGTCGGAGGTGAGGACCACCGCATCCGCAGGAACCTGGTCGCCGCGTTTGAGCACTACCACATCGCCCTCAACCAGGGACTCCATAGGAACCTCGATCATAGCGCCATCGCGCACCGCCGTGATCGGGGATCGGTCAAGCAGAGAGATACGGTCGAGCTCAAGTTTAGCCTTGTACTCCTGCACAAAACCGATAATCACATTCGCCACCACGGCGAACAGAAAGAGCAGATCAGCCCAACGCTGGTATAGAATCACAACCAGACCGCACAGCCCAAGCACCAGGTTAAATACCGTAAATAGGTGTGCCCGCATAATGCTCCACAAGGTGCGGGAAGACTTATTATTCTGAGCATTGACCTTACCGGCGGCGGTGAGCTTAGCAACCTCATCGCTGCTGAGCCCGTGAACAGCAAGCTCTTGAGAACCGCTGTGTGCCTGAGCAGAATATTCGGGAACATAACCGGAGGCTTCAGACAGCATTGTCTTGTGCTGGTCAGAACTCATGGATGGGGTACTCTCCTTCGTGGGGTAGGGGAAGAGTAATACATACGGTTTGGGCTGCACCCGGGCGAGTTCAGACTTCTTATCACGAGAAAAACCCTGCGCCGGGCATTACTTTATTCTAACAAGTAACCATGGCACAGGGCTTATATGCCGAACTGGGAATATACTGAGAATCCGTCGGATACCGGCATGAAATATTCGGGGTAGCAGCCCAGAAAAAAGACGACTCAAAGCACGGTGCCGCTCTATCGCCGCGGCAGAACCAGAGGCCGCTTCGTCACCGGATGCTCCAAAACCTCAATCGGATGCTGATACACACGGCTTAGCCGCTCCTCGGTACACACCTGAGCGGGGGTACCGTTGGCAGCCACACGACCCCTATCCAGCAGCACGATCCTATCCGAATACGCCGCCGCCACATCTAAATCATGCAGAACCGCCAACACCGCCGTGCCCTCGGCGGCAAGCTCCCGGCTTATCTGCAGAGTCTGTTCCTGATGTTTAATATCCAGCGCCGCCGTAGGCTCATCCAAGAGTATTAGGGGAGTCTGTTGCGCAAAAATACGGGCCAAATGCACACGCCCACTTTCGCCGCCCGAAAGGGTTGTCACATCGCGATTTGCCATCATCTCTGTATGCGTGCGTGCCATCATCTGCTCGATCACGGCGTCGTCCTCATGCGCACGCTCGGTACCGCGCCACGGGGTGCGCCCCATCGCCACTACCTCGTGCACAAGGTACGAAAACGCCACCTGAGTTTTCTGCAGCAGCAGGGCACGCAGACGCGCAAGCTCAAGATACGAATACTCGCCCACCCGCTTATTCTTGAGCAGCACCGAACCGGAATCGGGCTTAGTATCGCCTGCAATAACCCCCAAAATCGTGGACTTACCGGCACCATTGGGACCGATGAGCGAGACAACCTCGCCCGCCTGAACCTCAAAAGAGACATCCTCTAAGATGCGCCGCCCACCCACCGACAGCGACACCCCATCAACAATAAGCATTAAAGACCTCCCTTCCCCATCGAACGGCGCAACAGGAAGAAGAACGTAGGGCCACCCACGAGCGCCGTAAAAATACCGATCGGCAGGTCAGAGACCGGAATGAGCGTGCGCGCCCCCAAATCGGAAAGCGCAATTAACAGCGCCCCGCCCAGTGCCGAAGCAGGCAGCAGCAAACGGTTAGACGGCCCCAAAATAAGCCGAAGCAGATGCGGAATAATCAGCCCCACAAAGGCGATAATGCCCGCATGAGCCACCGCCGCACCCGTCAAAAGCGCCGTAGCAGCAATCGCAACACTGCGCAGACGCTCAACGTTCACCCCGGAATGCTGCGCTGCGCGCTCGCCCAGCGCCAACAGATCAAGTTTGCGTGAAATCATCAAGCACATGATTAGCCCCGCTACGATCACGAACCACACGCTGGCAAGAGCCTTCCACGTAGACCCGTTGAGCGATCCCATCTGCCAGAAGACGATGCGGTCGCGGCTGACATTATCGGCCAGGTACAGGCAGAACGCGATTGCGGCGTTTGCCACCGCCGTTACCGCAATACCCGTCAAAATCATGGAGAGAACTTTCGCCCGACCTGAGGAACGCGAGAGAAAATAAACCAGTGCTGTTGCCGCGAGGGCACCACCGAAGGCGAAAGCTGGAACCGTGTAAATATCGAAGAATTCGAGATTGAAAACGACCGCTACACATGCTCCCACTGCGGCGCCTGAAGACACACCGATAACCCCGGGCTCGGCCAGCGGGTTACCGAAAACCGCCTGCATGACCGCGCCCGAGCATCCCAGGGCAGCGCCCACGAGCAGCCCCAAAAGCACACGCGGAAAACGAATATTCCACAGGGTGCTGTCTTCAAGATAGGCGGTCGGATCCTTGGGAATCATACCCAAGCGGCGCCCTAGCGAGGCCATCACATGATCGGTCGGAATATTGTACTGACCCAACCCCGCCGACACCACGGTTATGACGATCAGGGCAATACTCAGAAAGCCAAAAGTTGCGAGAATACGGATGCGGCGTTTGCTGCGATAATCCGCGCTGCCGGGAGTCGCCGCATCAGTGCGGTTGGACGAATTCACAGGTGGAGCCTCTTAATGCTGGGGTGCATAGATAGCGCGGGCTAGGGAAAGCAGAACAGCGGGGGTATTCGGACCATAGGATAGAATCTGCCCGTCGTTCATATCAACCACGCGCCTGCTCTTTCCCGCGTTCGTTTCGGCAACCCCCGGGCGTGCCAAGAATCCATCCAAGCCGCCGGTGGATTCCACGCCGTGAGTCATGGTCAAAATGACATCCGGGTTCACCTTGACCAGCGCCTCGCTATTCGCGGGAACAATGTTGCGCGTTCCCTGCTCGGAAGCCACATCTCTGCCCTCAAGCGCGGCAATCAGATCATCCGCGCCGGAACCCTTGCCGAGAATGAAGAATACCCCGGCATTACCGCGCACGTACAGGAATGCCATTGACAGTTTCTTATCGCCTTCAGGGGCAACTTCTTTGATGGTATTCAGGGCATAATCAAGGTCTTTCTGCACGCGCTCGGCGACCTTATCGCCCGCCTCCTGCACACCTAAAGCCTGTGCCACAGCCTTGAGCTGGGGAATGATCTTATCCATGCGCCTCTCATGGTCGAACACCACCACAGTCACGCCCGCATCGCGCAGTTGTTCAACAACTTCTTCGGGACCATTGCTCTTATCCCAGAGCACAAGATCGGGGTTCGTCGCGAGAATCGCATCCGCGTTCAGATCGTGGCCGTTCTGAGTGACGAGCGGCAGCTTCGCTAACGAAGACTCGGTTGAAGACGTCACACGACCGACCAGACGATCACCCAAACCCAGCGAGATAACCTCTTGCGCGAGAGTGCCATACAGATCAAGAGCCAGGATGCGGTTCGCCGACTTAACAGTCACCTCATCGCCCTTGAAATCCTTGAAAGTCACAGGAAGCTGCGGGGTGGGAGTCTCAACCATCGGCTGAACTTCGGGGGTGTTCTTCGCGCTGCTGGGACCCGTCAGCGATTTCGGATCGGAAGAAACATTGCTTTTGAGCTCCTGCGCAAGGTTCTCAAGCTCAGACTTGGTGGTCTGTTCATCAACCACGGAATGCGAGGATGCGCTCGTGCTGCCCGGATTTTGGGTGCCGATGCCGCATCCGGAGATAAAAAACATGGATGCCGCTAATAGCGCGGCGGTAACCTTCTGCGATGCGCTCGCTCTGCCGTGCCGGTGTCTGGGGCGTGTTGTTGCGCCGGGGTGTGAGAGACGAAAAGCCATATGAAGAGTTCCTATCGGCTAAAACTGTGAGTGTATGTATTCGTGATGAGAGCGTGTGCTTAGGGTGAGGGTGCGGGTAGTCGATACTACCCGCACCCTGGCGCATCCGGTGAGTTATGAGATGCGGATGCTGCACCGAGGAATAAACCCGAGCCTAAGAACCGCCGCATATGCCGGTGGTTGATAGGCCGATCTTAGGTTTATTCGGAGCGCTCAGACATCCTGGAGGACTTGCGACGGCGCGTGTACAGTACGGCACCAATACCGGCGACCAGAGAGGCCAGACCACTAGCAACCCCAGCCTCTACACCGCTGGCACCGGTATGCGCCAGACGACTATGAGAGCCGCGTGCGTTGAGAGATTCGCATCCCTGACCCTGATATACGGTTTCGGTCACAGTTTGGGTGGTCTGGGTTTTGGCGGTGTTGCCCGCGGGCTGTGTGCCCGAAAGCGACGCTGAGAAGCTCAGCGGAGCCATATCCTTACCCGCCTCGTAGAAACCTGCAAACGCTTTAGCACCCTCAGCGGTAATGGTAGTGCCCGCACCGCTGATGGAAATTTTATCGCCAGAGACCTGCAAACCGCTCACATCAACGTTGAGCAGAGCAACTTCACCGTAATTATGCGATTTGCCGTCCATATCGTTGCCGACCATCGTTGCGTAGAGAACGGCGGTCTTGCCGTTGATCTCCAGACGCGGGTTTGAGATGGTGGTGTCCAGAATTCCGTGGTGTCCGGTGAAATGCACCGAGCCGGTGAAGGAAATTGAGCCCTTACCATCTTTGAAGGAACCCGTGCCCTTCGCCCACTGGAAGGCGTTATTGGAATAGGTGGTGCCGTTCAGATCCCAGCTGCCGTTCGCGATGCCGCCGCGAATGTAGTTGCGGAAGGAATCGCGCACGCCCCATCCAAGATCTGCGCTGGCGACCTTACCATCTGCGGATGCAGCCGGTGCATTCTTTGCAGCCACGGGAACCTGCTTGGTCACGGTCACCGGGGTACAGACGGGCTGGGCGGGGTTCTTTGAGACGCTGCTGAAGGAACCGCTCTTACCGCCATTCGGGTGTGCAGCCGGGGTGGAGCCGTTACGGGAATGGGAGGCATTGCCGCCGCCATTGTTCACGGAACCGCCAAAGTTCGTGCCGCCAATACCCGCGTTTGCGTTATTGCCCAAGTTCGCCGAACCGCTGCCGGTGTTAGAACCCTTAACCGTGGTGTCGGTAACCTTGTTTTCCACCAGCTGAGAACCAAGTTTTGCGCTGAAGGAGAGCGGAGCCATAGTGCGCTTGTCGGCGTCATTGTACTGCCCGGCGAAGATCGCCTCAGACCCCTCGACGGTAACGGTAACGGCTGCGTTCTTAGCCGAGAGCACGTTATTTTCTAAGGTTGCACCGCTCAAATCGACCTCGGCAAGTACAAGATCTTTGAAGGTGCGGTTTTCGCCCTGCATGTTGAGCGCTTCGGCGTCGACAACCAGGTAGCCCTTGCCCTCTTTGATGACTAGGCGAGTGTTCTCGAAGCTGCTGTTGAGCTGGCCGTGATGCCCGCTAATGTGCACCTTGCCCGCGAAGTTGATCTGGCCGGTCTTCGTTGCCTCATCGTATGAGCCGGATGCGCTGTTAAAGTCGAGCCCGCCCGCCGCGTTCTTCGACAGACCCTCGACGGTGATGTTACCGCGCGCAATGGTGTTGAGGTAGTGCAGGAAGGAATCACGAATATTCCAGGTCAGGTTGCCGGATTCAATAATGTGCCCCTGTCCTCTCGGCACGTCGGTTCTCGGCGCTGCATCGGTAGCCGGGGGCTGAGCTGGTGCGGGCTTAGCGGCTTCCGAGCTCTGTGAGGGCTGTGGTGCCGGTTGAGAGCTGGGTGCTTCGCTGGGCTTTGAAGGGTTTGAGGTAGGTGCCTCAGAAGCCTGAGAGGGTTGCGGTGCCGGAGCCTCGGAACTCTGTGAGGGCTGCGGTGCCGGTGTTTCAACGGGTTTACTCGGTTCTGGTGCAGGCTGAGTCGGCTCCGGGGTCGGATCAGCAGGTTTCTCCGGTGCCGGTGCCTGCTTGGTAACGAGCTTCGCGGAGAATGCCAGCGCATCCAGCTCTTGCCCCGCCTGATAGAACCCGGCAAACACCGAAGTTGCTTCTGCGCTGAGTTTCACCTTGGTGGCATCAGATGCTGCCAAGGTCAGCTGCCCACCTTCGTTTTTCAGGGAGGAAGCATCGAAAGTACCAATCAGCGTGTGATCGTGCTGTACGGGCGGGTTCGGGGTGGTGTTGCCGTTATAGGGGCGTTCGCTGATATTTGCGTATAGGCTGCCTTGCCCGTCTTTGATGACAAGTTCTAAGTCACTGATAGTTACTTCGAGCACGCCGTGGTGCCCGGTGTACTTCACGCTGGAACCGGTGAATTTAACGTGGTACGAACCGTCTGCTTCGACGGTACCTTCAGCGGCGGTGAAGTGATAAGAACCATCCGCGTTGGAGGTAGCACCGGTTAGTTCCTGCGAACCACCAGCGACAGGACCGGTGATGTATCTGCGGAATGAGGATTTGACGCCCCAATCTACGGATGCATCCTGCAGGCTTTGTGATGCGGCAGCTGGCGCCTGCTCAGAGACGATCTGCGCGGTCGGTGCGGGTTGGTTCGCTAGGGCGGGAGTGGCGGCGATGCCACTGAGGCCAACGGCGGCAGACGCTAGAAACGCCCATGAGCGCTTCGCGTTATGCGACATAGACATGTGTGTCCTCTATTCGTGGTTTTAGTAATGAGCAGTCTTAGTCTAGACCTATTAGCTAAGACTTGTGTAGCTTAATTGTAGTACTTTGCTTCATGATGAGGTTCCCCTTAATAAAATTTTTTTGGCAGCGGTGTTGCAAAACCAAAAATTTAGTGACACTATGTCGTTTATCAACTTTGGTGACATAGTGTCATCAAAAATATATGAATCTCAACTCAACCAGGAGGCGTTCCATGACCGCCATTATCACCCCCGAAACCACCTCACCCGATGCTGCCGACCAGCGGTTTTCGGCCCGGCTAAAAGCTAGTACCAAGCGCGTGCATGACAATGCCGAGCACTCTACTTTTATGGAAGATTTGATGGGCGGAAAACTTGATACTTCCGCGTATTTACGCTTGATAAACCAGTACACCTATATCTATGAGGTGCTGGAGGAAATCTCTCGGAATCTGCGTGTATCCGGTAACTCGCTGACTGAGCCTTTCACTCTGGAAGGGCTGGATCGTGCCGGCGCGATTCACCACGATATTCGTGCTCTAGGGCAGACCGAGATTGACGCCCCGCTGCCGGCAACTATCGAATACGCGGCGCGTATTAAGGCGACCGCGCAGGCTCCCGAGCGGTTCTTGGCGCATCATTATCTGCGCTATCTGGGGGACCTCTCGGGTGGGCAGGCGGTGGCGGCTTTGGTGGCGCGCCATTACGGTATTGCGCGGGATGCTCTGACCATGTACTCGTTCCCTCAGCTTCCCAAGCCGAAGGTCTTCAAGGATGGATACCGGGAGCTTCTTGATCGCGCTCCTTTGAGTGAAGAGCAGCGTGAAGCCCTGATTGACGAGGCTATGGAAGGATTCCGTATTAATGCCACACTTTTTGCCCAGCTAAGCGAGCAGAGCTAGCCATCGATAAACATCTCGATAGATGTTCAAAGTTCATGTTTGAGTCATATCAGGACTATTTGTGACAGATTGTTACACCTGTGTAGACGGCGCCTCAGAGTGTTTATTATCACTGAAAAATATACGAAACTAACCGTTACATGACGTTTGTATGACAGGTTCACATGCGTGCCTGGAAAATCTCCGTGTGACGCAGAAATACAAGGATGCGGTGGTTCCCCAGAGGGGCAAACCACCGCATCCTTCGTTACAGAGGCAGTATCTCTCACGTTAGGGAAGAAGCGACAGCCTTCGGTTCTTCAAAACTTTTGTCAGCTGTTTCAAGCGATGGGAATCGAAGGGCAGCTCTTCCTGAGCCTGTTCCAGCATGCTCTCGGTAGCGGAAAGAACCTCGCGAAGTACTCGGTCAGCAATTTTGGCAGATATTCCTCCGCGCGTATGGGGAGGGTAGAGGATATAGGTTTGCCGTCGGACTCTATGTAGTTTTCGGCATATGTGTACGCTGTATCGCCGTGGTCTGTTCGGGAAAGATAGCCAGCGATGTTCCCCTTTTTATAGACGTCTGCAAGGATTTCATGCATTAGCGCTCCCGAGGGATGAGATCGATGCCGAGGGTGTCGAGTACGGCGGTTACTTTGTCAAAGGCGATAGACTCGCGCCCTTTTTCGAGATCGCGGATCGTGCGCTCCGAGACTCCGGCAAGAAGCCCTAGATACTCCTGCGTAATCCGAAGTTCGCGGCGATGCTCGCGAACGATCTGGGCGAGCGAGCCCTTTAAGTCCCGTGGCACGAACACATCCTTTCCATGAGTCTGAAACCCTATAAATCGGCAAAATAATTCCGAATTCATGCCATTATGGCATGAAAATCGGTGAAAACACTATATTTCGGCAATATTTTGCCGATATATGTAGTTTTAGGGGGCAGAGGGAGGAAAAATTGTGCTTTTCGGCAGAATATTTCCGATTTTTAGGCTTCCTGATAGCCGTCATGCGGATGCGGTGGTTCCCCAGAGAGAAAACCACCGCATCCTTTGTTAGTGCCGGTATACGCGTTGTAACTCACCTGTACATAGCACTACCTGCTGCTACGCGGCCTGAGGCTCGGGTTTGGGACCCGCCGTGACCGCGCGATCGCGATTCTGCGCTATGCGCACGGCCGGGGTGAGCGCCGAACCTGCCCAAAGAGCCATGACCGCATAGAGACACAGGATCGGCACGGTCGAAAACAACAAGGCATACTGCGCAAGATGGTTGAGGCTGTTGAATCCGCCACCGATGGCGGCACCCAGCCACATAGGCGAAATATATAGACCGATAAACGCCACCCACGTCAAGACACGTGCGATACCGGATAACCAGGCGGGCAGGTGCGTAAAAAACAGAGGGAAAGCATCAAGAACAAGCGTCATGATAATCAGCGGGAACATGACGTTATGATGCGACCAGCTGATGGGGGAGATGCTCACCATCAAAAACCCGCCGACCGCCACCTGAGATAGCGCAAGATTACGGCGAATAAGCTGGCGCAGAAGCACCGCACAGAGACCGATCGTAGCAAGCGCAAGAGCGTAATATACAGGCTTCAGAGTGGGCTCGCGCAGACCCAGGTGCATCAGCCAGCCTTGAATCGAAATATTATCGGCGAAGTTAATACCTCCAACACGGCCGGAATCCGAAACGGCGCTCGTCCAGAACGTAACTGCCTGTTGCGGAAGGAAGATAAACCCAAGAAGAATGGTCGTGCCGAAAGAAGCGCCTAGGGTAAGGATGCCGCGCCAATCTTTGCGCATGAGCAGAATAAGGCCGAAGGCAAGCGGGGTGAGCTTAATACCGCCCGCGATGCCGATAAGCGCACCCCGGGGAATGCGGGTTGCCGGTCGTATAAAATCGGCAAGCACCAGCGTAAGAATGATGGGGTTGATTTGTATCAGCGAGAGCCCGCGCCGCCATGGCCCGGTCATAATAATGATGAACGTGAGAGCAGCGATGATGCCGTATGTGCCGAGTCTTTCCTGGAAAGGGATGCTGTAGCCGCGGTCGGTGGCGTAGTTATAGATAAGGGTTGCCAGCCACCATGCAATACCGACGCTGATCGCATACATGATGGCGATACCCACCCATGCGGGCAGAAAAGCGAACGGTAAGAACACGAGCGCGGCAAAGGGCGGGTAGGTGAAGGGCAACCTAAAGTCGCCGTACTCCAGGAGATTGCGGGCGTAGAGATCTTTGTGCATGCCGTCGTTATCGAAGATGGTCATGGCACCGAAACGGTAGACATTGAAGTCTAGTCCGCCCGTGAACTCGATATAGATAAGCCAACCGATAACAAAGAGAGCGAATGCCGCGAGCGTTATTCTGCCCGCCTTAGGCATATCTGGCGCAAAGACCTGCACGGATGGTGCTGCGGTCATGGTGATCTTTCTGTTGTGTCTGTGCATTTTTTTAGATGCGGTTCGGCGGGGCGAATGTGTTATCGGTGTGAACGGTTTATGTAACCTATCCTCCAGTCTAGCGTGTGAAAGCGCAGGTGGGGAGTGCCTTGAGGCAGAAAAAGGCTCTTGATGTGAAGAAAGCGTTGGAAACTCCGCTTTATTCACATCAAGAGCTTTTGTATAGGGGAGGCTATGCCGATAGAGGGATCTAGCCCTGCGCCACCTCACCAAAGTGAGCTGCCATGGTGCCTTCGTGAGCGGCACGCAGTTCATCAAGGTTGATGGAAACCTCGTTTTGGAAGTCCAGCGCGTTCGAGAGCGCATCCACTACGCCGATGCGTGCGAACGGGAACTGCCGGGCGGTGCACATATCCTTGAAACGTACCTCCTCAGAACGCGGGACGGAAACCACCACGCGACCTAAGGATTCCGAGAACAGCAGGGTGAACAGGTCGAGCCCGTCGCGTTCGGCAACTTCGCCCAGCCCGATGCGCGCCCCGGTGTTGAAACGTAGGCAGGCTTCCGCGAGTGCTGCGGCAAGGCCACCGGCGGCAACGTCGTGTGCCGCATCGATCATGCCGTCACGCGACATATTCACGAGCATATCGCCAAGCTGACGTTCAACCGCCAGATCAACCTTCGGGGGCAGACCACCCAAGTGGCCCTTGAAACGTGCCCATTCTGAGCCGTCCAGCTCGTCACGCGTGGTACCCAGCAGGTAGATGGCCTGACCGTCGTGTTCCGGGGCCCAACCCGAGGGGGTGCGCCGGGTAACGTCGTCCATGACGCCCATCATCGCGACCACAGGGGTCGGATTAATGGCCTTACCGCCGGTCTGGTTGTACAGCGAAACATTGCCGCCGGTAACCGGAACACCCAGCTCCATGCAGCCGTCGGCAAGACCGCGCACGGCTTCGGCAAATTGCCACATGACGTCCGGATCTTCGGGGGAGCCGAAATTCAAGCAGTCCGAAACCGCGACCGGGCGGGCACCCACGGTTGCCACATTACGGTAGGCCTCCGCCAAGGATGCGCGCGCGCCCTCATAGGGGTCAAGGTAGGTAAAACGTGGTGATGCGTCAGTCGCCAGCGCGATCCCCAGGTTGGTGTTCTCATCCACACGCACCACACCCGAATCATCCGGCATAGAGAGGGCTGTGTTGCCCTGCACGTAGCGGTCGTACTGATTGGTAATCCAGGACTTGGAGCACATATTCGGGGACGCCATGAACGCCTTGATAGCCTCGCCCAGCTGTTCGCCGCGTGGGCGTGCATCGTCGGCGGTGGAGCCTGTGAAATGGTCTGCCTGGAGTGCATCCTGACCAGCCGGGCGCGCATAGGGGCGCTCATAGGTGGGGCCGTCGTGCGCCACGGTACGCGGGTCTACATCAACGATCACCTGGCCGTCCCATTCAATGGTTAGGCGACCGGTATCGGTTACCTCGCCCAAGAAGGAGTACTCCACGCCCCACTTCTTCATAATCGCCTCAAAACGCTCGACGTTCTCGGGCGAAACGACCGCCATCATGCGTTCCTGCGATTCCGACATCAGAATTTCGCCGGGGGTTAAGGTGGGGTCTCGCAAGAGTACTTTGGTGAGGTCCACGTGCATGCCGCCCTCGCCGTTGGAGGCGAGCTCACTGGTTGCACAGGAGATACCGGCAGCGCCGAGATCCTGAATACCCTCGACCACGGAACCCTTGAAGAGTTCCAAGCAGCATTCGATTAGAACCTTCTCGGCGAAGGGATCGCCTACCTGCACGGCGGGTCGCTTGGAGGGCTTGGTATCGTCAAAGGACTCTGAAGCCAGCACGGATGCGCCGCCAATACCGTCGCCGCCGGTGCGTGCCCCGAAGAGCACTACCTGATTGCCCACACCGGATGCGTTTGCCAGGCGAATATCTTCGTGGCGCATAATACCGACTGCCAGGGCATTGACGAGTGGGTTTGCCTGGTAGCAGGCGTCAAATTCGGTCTCGCCGCCAATATTGGGCAGCCCCAGAGAGTTGCCGTAGCCGCCGATGCCCGCGACCACACCGCCGACCACGCGGGCGGTATCCGGGTGGCCGATAGCGCCGAAACGCAGCGGGTCCATAACCGCGATCGGGCGTGCACCCATCGAAATAATGTCACGCACAATACCGCCCACGCCGGTTGCCGCACCCTGATAAGGCTCAACATAGGAGGGGTGGTTATGTGACTCGATCTTGAAGGTTACCGCCCACCCGTCGCCGATATCGGTTACGCCAGCGTTCTCGCCGATGCCGACCATCAGGTCTTTTTTCATCTCATCGGTAACCTTGGCGCCGAATTGCTTCAGGTGCACTTTCGAGGATTTGTAGGAGCAATGCTCGGACCACATGACCGAGTACATGGCCAGCTCGGCCGCGGTCGGACGGCGGCCCAGAATCTTCTTGATGTCTTCGAACTCGTTTTCCTTTAACCCCAGCTCTGCCCAGGGGAGTTCAGTATCGGGGGTTTCCGCCGCATGCTCGACGGTATCGAGGTTAAACTGCTTCTCGCTCATCGCTTGTGTCTATCCTTGTCGTCGTGCGTCTAGCGGGCGTTGATCAGGTTGGAAAGAACGGAGGTGAAGACGCCCAAGCCGTCGGCACCGCCTCGTAGTGAAACATCGCCGAACCCGGAGGATGAGGGACCAAAACCGGGTTCAACCGCGTGTTCTGGGTGGGGCATCAGACCGACGACGTTTCCGCGTTCGTTGCTGATACCGGCAATATCGTGGCGTGAACCGTTCGGGTTGAAACCCACGTATCGGAACACCACGCGATTCTCGGCTTCTAGCGCCTCTAAAGTTTTGGCGTCCGCCACGTATTGACCGTCCTGGTTCTTGAGCGGAACCACAATCTCTTGCCCAGGTTCGTAAGATCCGGTCCACGAGGTGGCGTTATTTTCAATGCGCAGGGTTTGGTCACGGCAAATGAACTTGCGGTGATCATTCTTAATCATGGATCCGGGGAGCAGATGCGACTCGGTGAGAATCTGAAAACCATTGCAGATACCCAGCACCGGCAGGGGAGCAGAGCCCGATGTTCCCGCTGCATTTGCTGCTGCGATGACCGAATGCATGACGGGTGCTTTCGCCGCGATAGCGCCCGCACGCAGATAGTCGCCATAGGAGAAACCGCCGGGAATGATGACGGCATCAACGTTTTTAAGATCTTCGTCGTCATGCCAAAGTTCGACGACGGTTCCGCCCGCTAACCGTACTGCACGCGCCGCATCGCGGTCATCAAGGGTGCCGGGGAAAGTAATAACGCCGATGCGCGCATCAGCAAATTCGGGGTTAGGTGCCGAGACGCTGAAGTCGCCAACAAGGGGAACTTCGTGTGCTGCGAGTGATTCTGCCATGCTCTTAGTCCTCCAGAACCGAGACGTTCACAACGTCTTCGATGACGGGGTTTGAGAGTAGCTCTTCTGCCGCTTGGCGTGCCTGCGCAAGATGTTCTTCGGTAGCTTCGCCTTCGACGGTCAACTCAAAACGTTTGCCTTGGCGAACGTCGGTGAAGGAATTCAGGCCGATACGGGGCAGCTCGTGAGCGATAGCTTTACCCTGCGGGTCAAGAATTTCGGGCTTGAGCATAACATCAACAACAATACGGGCCATGTGCGGGCACTCCTTGGGTGCATGAGTTCTGATTGAGCCGTCTTAATGTTACCGCAAGCACGCTTCTTGACGCCCGCTCGGCGAGCGAATTTTGACCGCAGTATCAGTGAAAGAGCGGCGGGTACGGGAGATGCGCAGAAATATGAAGATACTCATGGTGAGCTATGCCTTACCAAGAAGAAAGTGTGGAATCAAAACTCCTTGTAGAAAAGCGTAATAATTCTTCTCAAAAATCGTTCTCTGTGAGCGAACATCGGAATTTTGAAGTCTTTAGCAGGTGATGTTTCAAAACTGCGAATTAAAGAATAATTTTGAAGATTACGCATATCAGGATGCGCGCCTCAGCTAGTTCTCAAGCGTCGTGTCAATGTTTAAAGTATGCTTGAGTGGTAAACTAATCTCAAAGTTACTGATTTCACATAAATTATTTACATGTAAATTATAAAAACCAATCTCGCATGCTGTATAGTATATTTCCGTTGTAAACTTTTGCTCCAGAAAAGTGACATCAACGATTCATTTTGCTCACATTTTGTTTAAAGTGATTATGTTCACAGGGAATGCATGATTACAAATTCTCTAAGAGCGTGTATGATGTCGCGCCAGTTTTCAAGCGGCGCCTCATCGCACTCCTGTCATCACCACTGGCAGAAAACAAAACGGGCAAACCCTGAGCTGCATCAACCGCATAACCACCGTGGCTTGAAGAGGCATAGCGCGCGGCTATGTTAATTCACTCCGTTCCACCGAGCGGAATGAGCCATCATTTCCGGGGTGGGCGGTGATGCACCGCGCTGAGTCACCGCACAAGCCGTGCAGGACAATCACCACTAAGTAAATAACGATCGCTGAAAATATTCACCGAATACATGCGAGCTTGAAAAGGTTGGCACTTTAGAAAAGCTCGAAGATACTCCTCGGACGAAAAAGACAGGCTATCGCGATAGATAAACTCAACCACAAGTATTTCTCCCTCGTTTTCCGGCGGGGGAGAAATTAGTTTAAGCCACGGCGGCGCGATTGAGAGCGCCCTCAATCTGGCTCAAGACGCGACGGCGCAGCGTTACCGAGCGCTCCGAGAGCTCGCGTTGATGCCGCACATACTCGGCTTTACCCTCGGGGGTCTCTACCTTAATAGGCTCATAGCCCCAATCGAGAAGGTCGTACGGTGCGGCGCGCATATCGAGTTCACGCGCATCCCAGGCAAGCTCAAAACAGTCCATCACGAGCGCCGAATCGATGAGTGGAATCAGCTTGTACGCCCACTTATAGACGTCCATATTGGCGTGCAGGCAAGCGGGCTGCTCCAGAGTGTGCTGTGCTTCACGGGTGGGCTGCAGCTCGTTCATGGGTGCCGCCTGAGGCATGAAAAACCGGAACGCGTCGAAATGCGAGCAGCGGATGCGGTGCGACTCAACCACCCGGTCAGTGCCTTCAGCCCCCAAACGCAAATCCAGGTAGTCGTGACGAATATTGTTCTGAACTGATTTATACGCCATCGCCCATTCGTGCATACCAAAGCATCCAAAAAACGCTTTTTTATCGGCTGTATTTGACAGAATTTCGCGGGTGAACGTGAGGGCGGTGCCGCGTTTGTCCACGAATTGGGGTATATCCACGAGAGCCGCATCGCCACGTTCGGCATGGGTGTGTGCATCGTCGGGGGAGAGCCCAGCTGAAAGGAGCTCGTCCTCGGTTGCTGCACGGTAGAACTTCCAGCTGGTGCGCTCGGCGGCATCCAGCAGAATGACACCAGCCCCCGGATGCCAGCGCTTGAACTGACCGGGCTTGAGCGTGTAGTACGTAAACAGGAAATCCTCGACCGGATGCGCCTGCCCCTGCTCGCGCCGCCGCACAAACGGATCAGCAAAACGACCCGCCCGGCGCTCATGCTCCTTCGCATAAGCACGCCAGAGCGAGCCGTCAAGTACTGTCACAGAGTGACTTATCTGCATTCTCCGAAACTAGCGACCTGTTCCGCCGTATACGGTGGCCTCGCCTTCGGCATCGAGCTCGAAGGCAGTGTGTACCGCGCGGACCGCCTCATCAAGCTTTGAAAGCTCGGTGATAACCGAGATACGAATCTCGGAGGTCGAAATCATCTCGACGTTCACGCCCGCATTGCTCAGCGCCTCAAAGAAGGTAAACGAGACACCCGGGTTGGTCTTCATGCCCGCGCCCACAAGCGAAAGCTTACCCACCGCCTCGTTATAAATAACCTCTTCAAAACCGATCTCGGCCTGGGTCTTCTCAAGTACCTGCAACGCCTGCGGACCCTGCGCCTGGTTGAGCGTAAAGGAAATATCGGTCACGTTCGGGCGGTCGGTCGAGACGTTCTGCACGATCATATCGATGTTAATCTTGGCCTCATTGAGCAGACCGAAAACCTTAGCGGCAGATCCGGGGATATCGGGCACGCCCACCACGGTAATTTTTGCCTGTCCACGGTCGTGCGCAACGCCAGAAATCAGGGGCTGTTCCAAGGGAATCTCCTTCACATGGGTGGGGGTTAGTTCCGCGGAATTTTCCGGGATAACAAGAGTGCCTTCAAGATTCGAGAATGACGAACGCACATGCAGTTTCAGATTGAAACGGCGGGCGTACTCCACGCTGCGCAGATGCAGAATCTTTGCGCCATTTGCCGCCATCTCAAGCATTTCTTCACTTGTGACAGTATTGAGTTTATGCGCGGTTGATACGATGCGCGGATCGGCTGTGAACACGCCGTCCACATCCGAATAAATCTCGCACACATCCGCATGAAGCGCCGCCGCAAGAGCGACCGCCGTAGTATCTGAACCGCCGCGACCGAGGGTCGTAATGTCACCGCTCTGGCGGTTAACACCCTGGAACCCCGCCACAATCGCAATGTTTCCGGCCTCAACAGAGCGGCGAATACGGTCTGGATTGACCTCCACAAGCCGCGCCGAACCATGCACGCCGTCGGTAATCATGCCCGCCTGAGAACCCGTGAAAGACTGCGCCTTCGCACCTAGATCATTGACCGCCATCGATAGAATAGCCGTCGAGATGCGCTCGCCCGCAGTCAGGAGCATATCGAGCTCGCGCGAGGGGGTAACGGTAGCGGTTACTTCAGCGGCAAGGTCGAGTAGTTCATCGGTGGTGTCACCCATCGCGGAGACGACCACGACCACATCATTGCCCGCTTTTTGGGTGTCCACGATGCGCTGGGCGACGCGTTTGATACCCTCGGCATCCGCGACGGAAGAACCGCCGAACTTTTGGACGATCAGGCTCATTGAATTCTCCAGGTCAGTATTGAGTATGCCACCGGCTAGTTTACCGGCTCTTTACATAGTAGGCAGATGCGGCGCGCGGTGGGAATTGTGCACGTATGTGTATTAGAACGTGAAATATGAAGAACTGTTACGGATGACTCTGCGGAACCGGGCGCTGCGATCCCGCTTTTATAGAACGGCAGGGTTTATTAGCTCCACGGGTTAACGTATTTGGCACCGGGCAGAGGCGGAACCTCCGGGGTAGGCGTGCGTAAGGGCCCCTCCTGGATTTTGCGGATGCGCGCCTCATAATCCTCCGACCGGTGTGCGTGGATGCGGTAGGCATCAGCGCGCGTAATATCCATCGGAATCTGCTCAGCTTGAGCCGCCGATTTATGGGTCTCTTGAGAGAAATCTGGCGAGTCTTCGGAACTCGGGGCTTCTGCATGGGCAGAATCATCGAGTGCCTGCTCGATAAGTGCCTCATCCACAGTGGTCTGCGTGCCAGGTGAGGGGGAACTATCCGCACGAGAATTATCGTTCTCCGCGTCGCGGGGGTTGTCAGAGGGAGAGTCCTCGGGCTCACCCTGGGAATTGTCAAGGTCGTCGAACATGCTCCCGCTCCAGCGTTTACGCGGCGCCTTTGGTTCGGCATCCGCGCGCTCACGTTCTGTCTGCTCTTCTTCAACAACCTGCTCAAAATCTTCGGCGGCATTCCCCTGAGCGATACCCGCGCCTTCGTTGATCACGCGGCGCCCCTCAAGCGCGCGCCCGAGCGTAATTTCGTCCGCATATTCCAGGTCGCCGCCAACGGGCAGACCGGAAGCCAGCCGTGAGAGGCGAATGCCCAGTGGAACCAGCATTCGCGAAAGGTAGGTTGCGGTAGCTTCGCCCTCAAGGTTAGGGTCCATCGCTAGAATAATCTCTTGAATACGCTCATCTGCCAGGCGCGAAACCAGCTCACGAATGCGCAGCTGCTCGGGTCCAAGTCCCGCCAGCGGGTTAATAGCCCCGCCCAGCACATGGTAACGCCCAGTGAAGGAACGGGTGCGCTCAATCGCCACCACATCCTTGGATTCCTCAACCACGCAAATCAGGCCCGGGTCACGCCGATCATCACGGCAGATAACGCACTGCTTCGTCTCCGAAACGTTGCCGCATATTTCGCAAAAGCTCACACTCGATTTGACCTTCGAAATCGCGTTGGTCAGGCGTGCCATGTCTGAGGCATCAGAGTTGAGAATATAGAAGGCGATGCGCTGCGCCGACTTGGGACCCACCCCCGGCAGGCGACCAAGTTCATCAATGAGATTTTGGACTGCGCCCTCGTACATGCTTCTCCTCGTCTGTGTGTGCTGTGAGCGCGTTGTGCCGCGCTAAATCTGATGGAGTGGCCGTTCGTCGATCACCTTGCCGCCAATAACCTTTTCGATGGCGCGCAAACCGATATGAACGCTATTCTCAATTCTCTCGTCGTCATCAGAAACGACATCTTCTTCATCGCTCTGCTCCTGCTGCGCGCGTTGTCCGCGTGCCGGGGCAGTCTCCTGCTCGGATTCGGCGGGCGGCTCTTCGGGTTTTGTGTCCGCTGAATCCGGCCGCTGAGCCAGGGGTGGTAAAGGTGAGACCGGGGCGGATGCGGCAGCCTCCTGAGCCGACTTATTCCCGGCAGCTAGCGGTGCGGATGCGCTCGGTGCCGGAATATTGCTGAACTCGGCATTCTCGGCGGTATCTACAGACTCAAGGGAAACTGAGGGGGAAGAGCCCTCACCCTGCGTCTGACCCGGATCCGGCGCGGAATCGTCCACCGGTTCATTGCGGCTACCGGCATCCTGAGGATCTTTATTACCGCTATCCTCACCCTGTTCGTGCGGACTCGGAGAATCCTGCTGCGGAATCCCGCTGCCCGAGGCCGCGAAGGAGTCGCGCTCGCCAAAACCGACCTCGGGAACCCGTGTATTCCCGCTATCTTCGGGTATTTCAGGGGGTATAGGCTCGGTTTCGGGAGGCAAGTTCGCTTGCGCCTCCGAGGATGTACCGGGTTGAGACGGGGAATCTTGAGGCGCTGTATCTTGCGGGGAAGAACCGGGCTGTGATGCTGCGGCGGGTTGGCGCTCAGCCGCATCGTTTGGGTGCAGCTCGGCGGGGGAATCCTCGGAATCTTGCGGGATAGGCGCGACCTCCCAGGCCGTAATGGGCGCATCCACGCTGGTTGTACCCTGTGATGTAGCCTCTTGCCCAGACGGGACGGGCTGCCCGTGACGGTTCCACGCATCCACGCCGCCACGCGGGCCGTCAGCAATCGGTGCGGGATCAGAAGATTCCTGGTCCGCGGCGGGTGCCTGGGCAGGTCGCGCATCTGGCTGGGCTTGGGGACGCGCAACCTCGGCACGCACACGCACCTGCTTGCGCAGAAAATCGCTCACGCGCGCGCTCAACTCCGGCACAAAAGAAGCAACCGCCTTGAGTGTAGGCATATCTGCCCGCACATACAGTTCGCCGCTAATCAGACGCACGGGCTCAACCTGCAACAGTTTTTCGGATGCGCCCGGCGCACTCACCCGCGCGATCACGGCACGCCAGTTGGCACGCACCGAGGCAAGCGGGTCTTCTGCATCCGCGACGGTAACGCGCTTGACGGGAGTTTCCTGCGCGGCGGCCGATGGTTCTGAGGGAACCGAACGGGATGGTGTGGGCTCCGAAGGCGCACCTTCGGAAGATCCTGTACTCCCTGCGGCAGAGGCCAATGGCGCGGAGTTCTGAGGCGCGGAACCCTGAGACTGTTGATTCTGGTGCTTCTCTTTTTGCTCGCCTTCCGTTTCAGACTTAGGCACCTGCTGATTCGTGTTCTGCCCTAAAACGGGGCCGCCTAAAACGGAGCCGCGATGTTGCGCCGTTGCGTTCGTAGCCTCGGCACCAGCCGTTTTCTTTGATGCTTCGCCGCCTGCCGCCAACGGGGGAGCGGCATGCTGCGCGGGAGCTTGACGTTCGGCAGAACCGCTAGCGCTGGGCGATACGTTATTCTGCGCGGCGGAAGGCGTACTCTGACCCACTGCGGGATTTCCCGAGCGTCCCCCACGTTGAGGCGCACCCGCACCACCGGCGGCAAGACGACGTTCGAGCGCATCCAGTCGAGAGGTCAGGGCGGTAATATCGCCGCCAGCACCGCCCGGGCTGCCCGCAGGAACCAGCAGCCGTGCGCATAGCAGTTCAAGCTGCAGCTGCGGGTTGGTGGCACCGGTCATAGAATTAAGCACCTCGTTAACGGTGCTCGCCGCGCCGGTCAACTGGGCCGTGGTGAAGGCTTGTGCCTGCGTTTTGAGGCGTTCTATCTGGTCGGTGGGAACGCCTTGCAGAATTTGCGCGGCATTCTGCGGTACCGCCTGCACCACAATCAAATCACGCAGGCGTTCGAGCAGGTCTTCGACGAAACGGCGGGGGTCTTGCCCGGTCGCCACCACCCGCGAGACCGCCTCGAAGAGGGAGGGCGCATCCTGGGCGGAAAACGCATCAATCACGTTGTCGAGAAGTTGGGCATGCGTGTACCCGAGCAGGGCGACCGCGCGGTCGTAGCTAATGCCGGATTCGGTGTTGGCACCGGCGATAAGCTGGTCAAGAATGGAGAGCGAGTCGCGCACGGAGCCGCCGCCAGCACGGATGACGAGTTGAAGCACGCCGGATTCGACGGGCACGTTCTCTTCGCCGCAGAGTTTTTCGAGGTAGGGCAGAAGAACTTCGGGCGGTACCAGCCGGAACGGGTAATGGTGGGTACGCGAGCGGATGGTTCCGAGAACCTTATTTGGTTCTGTGGTGGCGAAGATGAATTTGATGTGCTCGGGCGGTTCTTCGACGATTTTGAGTAGGGCGTTGAACCCTTCGCGGGTGACCATGTGCGCTTCGTCGATGATGAAGATTTTGTAGCGGTCGCGCACGGGTGCGAGGGTTGCACGTTCACGCAGGTCGCGGGCATGGTCTACACCGCCGTGGGATGCCGCATCCATTTCGATGACGTCGAGGGAGCCACCGCCGTCGCGGGAGAGTTCGCGGCAGGAGTCGCATACGCCGCAGGGGGTGGGGGTTGGTCCTTGGGCACAGTTGAGGCAGCGTGCCAGGATTCGTGCGGAGGTGGTTTTGCCGCATCCGCGCGGGCCTGAAAAGAGGTAGGCGTGATTGACGCGGTTGTTGGTGAGCGCGGTAATGAGCGGTTCGGTGACGTGTTCTTGCCCGATGACTTCGGCGAAGGTCTCGGGGCGGTAACGGCGGTAGAGTGCTGTGCTCACGGGTGACCTTCTGGTTGACGACGCGGGGTTCTACACTATTTTAGTTCACGGATGCACGCTTGGGGCTTGGTTTCGTCATCGGCGTGGGATGGTTTATGCCTAAATTCTCGCCTGTGAGAAATGGCAGGCAGGTTATCTCAGATAAGTCTCTTGAAAGCATAAAGCGGGAGCGTTTTCTTCATTCGGGAGCAATTAAAGTGCTCCCGAATGAAGAAAACGCTCCCGAAGTCTAGAAGAACCTAGAATCCACCTTCGACACTGAAACGGAAAACATCATTTTGCCAAAAAACACTAGAAACCCAGAGACACTTGCCCCTCCCGCCCCAAGGGAAACGAGATGCAGGTGCATCATGGCTACAGGATTTCTAAGCGCCTAGGGATGTCAGCAAGCGAGGAACGAGCGTAGCTGACAGGGGCCCTGTAAAGCTGGGAAATCCTGTCAGCCTGATGCACTGTGTAATGCATTCGAAGTTTAACGATAAAACCTCTTACGCAACCGCTGAAGCCTCAGATTCCGAGCGCGCGAGGAAATAAATCTGAGGTTGAAGCCGCGAAGCGTGAGCGAAGCGGGCGCGTGAGCGCACTATGACGGTGTGTTTCTGCTGCGAATGTTTTTGGATATAAAAAACCTCTTACGCACCCGTCATAGCTCGAATACCCTTGCTACCTTCCGGTCCTGGGGGAGTTTTCCAAGATAACGCCACGTAAGAGGCACGTACCAGTCTACCTGATTTTGTGGTGGTTGTGAACTTGGTGCCGGGGCCTTGGGGTGCCTAGTGGCATTGGGCACTTTCATTGGGGCAGAATTGCCTTAGTGTTGGGTTCCCTGTATAGTTTTATCCGTTCGCCCTTTTGGGTGTTTTGTTGGAGGATTCGCCTAGCGGCCTATGGCGCACGCCTGGAACGCGTGTTGGGTTCACGCCCTCGGGGGTTCAAATCCCCCATCCTCCGCTCTTTCCCCGGCTTCGAGTTTTCGAGGTCGGGGATTTTTGTTTTTGGTGTGCTGATCGCGGGTTTTGTTGTGGCGTTGTGCCGTGTGTTGTGGGCGTGGCTTTTCGGCCTGGGGGAGCGGCATTTTAGAATGTAGATATGATTTTCAAGAAGGTTGGTTCTTCGCGCCCGTATCCTGAGCATCATTTGTCGCATGCTGATTGGGGTAATGTGCCTCCACAGCAGGTGCGTCTTGACGCGCTGATTACGACGCAGAAGACGCTTGACCTTGAGACGCTGCTTGCGGAGGATTCCACGTTTTATGGGGATTTGTTTCCGCATGTGGTGAAGTGGCGTGATGATTTGTACCTGGAGGATGGGGTGCATCGGGCGTTGCGTAATGCTTTGCATCGGCGTGCGGTGATGTATGCGCGGGTGCTTGATTTGGATCAGGTTCCGGGTTTTTAGCCGGATGCGCGCTCATTCCCCGTAGCCAACTTGTGGAGATGAAGAAAGCCCCTGACGTAGCGGTCAGAGGCTTTCGCGTTTAACGCTGGTTCGTTTTCTGCCGAACGGGGGCGAGCGCCTTTATGATGCGACGGTCAGGTCGGTCGTTTTCTCGCTTTTGTTTGCTTGAGCTTCTTCGATTTTGAGGGGGTTCCCGTCCGCATCAAACCGAGCGCCCAGCCCCATCTGGATGAACCTGATGGTGCTTTGAATCTGGCGTTCGCGGGTTTGTGCATCGGGGGCGTCTTCGGCGCGTCCGGCGCTTGAGGAGAGCGAACCGTGCACGAGCATCGCGAGTTCGCGAATGTCGTTTTCGGGTATGTATTTTTCGGTGATGGCATCGGAGAGGATGTTTGCCAAAACCATTTGCAGTTCGCTCACGTGTTTGCCTAGGCGCGCGTATGATTCGGGTGAGAGCATGGAGCGCATGGCGGGTCCGGGGGGAAGGTGCCTGCGGGCGAGGTCTTCGATCTGCAGGCGAATATAGACGGCGAGCTGATCGATGGGGTTGGTGACTCCGGTGATCCCTTCATCAAGTTCGTGCAGGAACCGTTCGGTTTCGTCAAGGGCGTAGGCAACCAGGAGTTCGCCCATGTCAGCGAAGTAATTGTAGACTGCTGTGCGACCAATACCGGCGTTTTTGGCGACGTCGGTCATGGTGAGTCCGGGGAGTCCTCGGGAGTAGAGGAGCTGACCGAAAGATTCGAGGATAGCGCGTTTGGTGTTTTCGCGCTGAGCGGCGTTTGTTGCGGCAGAAATACGAGGCATAGTGACACTTTACCGCAGAACGTCAATAAATTGCGACTGTGGCACAAAAAATTACTGAAAAACTTGAGATATTTCTCAACGAGCGCATCACGTCCTGACTAGGAATGAAAATACTGTGCTCGGAAAATTTAGAAACCCCGGCTTAGAGGTAGCCCAGCCGTGTGGCGGCACGCAAATCGTCCCGAATCAAAGATGTCAGCGGATACCCACGATGCCCCTGCTTCGGCAGAATACGCAGCATAGTGCGTGCCTGCCGTCCCCGGTAAAACTCTTCACCCTCATGAGCTGCACGCTGCGCTGACCAGATCTGGCCCGCAGAAGCCGGTGCTTTGCCGTCACGGTCTCCCACATGCCAGCTGAGCAGCATCCCGTTTAGGGAGCGGCTGGGCCCACGGAAACGCTGCGGAATACCGTCGGAACCGCCTCCACCGATCATGGATGCGCCCCCGCCCAGCAGCCAGTCGTTGGAATGCGACAGCAGTTCGTAGGTAATAAATTCCGCCCCGCCCGAATACCCGGCAAGCCAAATGCGCGTGCGATCGTATCCGTATCGTTCGGCGAGGTCGGCGGCAAGGGCACGAAAAACACGACCGTTCCTGCGGGCACGCACCCACCAGGTGGTTGTGGGGTCATTGAAAACGGGTGCTTCAAGGGTTCCTGGTGCCAGCACGGGCACGCACAGCATACGATGTTCGCGGGCAATATCGGCGAGGTCGCGGCGCAAACTGGAGGTGCGGCTGAGCAGCCTGCTATTGGAACGAAGCAGGTAATCGCCGTCGAAGAAGAAAAGAATTCCGGGCGGCTCGGCCTGGGCAGCCTCAAGATAGTGTGCGTTATCGACCCGATAGTGCAGGGTTCGTCCGTAGGCACGATAGGGGAGGTACCCGATGAGTTCGCTGGAGGAAACGAGCAGGGGCTCCAGAACTGAACCGGCGCGGCGGGCACCGCGCATCGCCGCCGAAATGCTTCGGGGCAAACGCGGGATGTGCGCGGTTGTGCGGCGCACGGATGAGCGAGCAGGTTCTTGGTGACCCATATTTCTAGTTTAAGAGGCGGCAGCCTGCACCGTAAAAAGGCTCGTGATACGAATAAAGCGGCGAAACTACGCTTTATCACCTCAAGAGCCTTCGTTAGGTTCTCACCCAAACGGAGTTACTGGGTAAGATAGTGAGTGCTCGGGTGGCAGACGAGCATAATCTCAAAACAACATTCACATCAAACCTTTCAGGGAGAACTATGTCTACACCCGCTAAGGCACCGCAGGATATTACTACCCCGCCGTGGGCGAAGCGCCGCAGCTATTTTGATCTGCTGCTGGGCGCATCCTGCGTGATTCTGATTATTTCGAATATTGCGGCTACAAAAGGTATCGAATTCGGGCCGCTCCCATTTGAGCTTCCGCCGTTCACGAACGGCAACTTTATCCCCAGTGATGGTGGTTTCTTCCTGTACCCGCTGGCCTATGTACTCGGCGATGTGCTCTCTGAGGTGTACGGGTTTAAGCGCGCTCGCCGGGCTATTATCGCCTCGTTTGTGGCGGCGGCGTTCGCTGCCGGGTGCTTCCTGCTGACCGTCGCCCTGCCGCCCGCCAGCTACTATGAGAATCAAGAGGCGTTCGCCATTATTCTCGGTCCCGTATGGCAGATTTTTGCCGGGTCGCTGCTGGGGTATTTGACAGGTCAGCTTCTGAACGCATGGGTGATGGTTGCCATGAAGAAGGCCACCTCCGGGCGGTTCATGTGGGCGCGTATGATCGCCTCAACCCTTGTGGGTGAGTTGGCGGACACCATTATTTTCTGTGCGATTGCTTCGCCTATTCTGGGGATTACTAGCTTGGATCAATTCATCAGCTACACCTTGGTCGGGTATGTGTATAAGTGCCTGGTTGAGATTGTGCTCATGCCTATCAGTTACCCGGTGATTGGCTGGTTCAAACGGCACGAGATCGAGTACGACGGTTAGGTTAATACCCCACATCGCCGTGAAAAATTGATGATGTGGCGAGAAGCAGATGGGTTGTCTGCTTCTCGCCATTAATATTTGTGGCGCTGTATCCTTGTGCGGTGGGTGGCGCATCTTATGCACAAATTTGCATTACATCATGGAACACCCAAAAATAACCAAACTCTGAGAATCATAGGGAAAATCTGTTTCGCCATGCACAAACCCATGCAAAAAGTTGCATAGATGATGCTCGACGCGGGATAGTTATTCGATACGCCTTTGCCACATTTGCTGCAGACCGGGTACCGAGCCGCGCTCGGTTTCGACGCGACATACGAGGGCAGGCGCCCAACCGATGAACGAAAAAATGGAAAGCACCACCTGATGAGTAAAGCACAGGACGCCTCAGCACCTAAGACGGCACCGGCAGAAAACGGCGAACTGAAACGTTCCCTCTCGCACGGTCAAATGACTATGATCGCGATGGGTCTCGCCCTGGGAACCGGCCTCTTTCTGGGCTCTGGTTCCGCCATCAAAATTGCGGGACCCGGTGCTATCATCGCCTACGCTGTTGGCTCCATGATCGCCGCTATTATCGCGGCATGCGCGGGCGAAATGGCGGTTCGCCACCCCGTTCCCGGCGGATTCGGCACCATCGCAACCAGATACCTCAGCCCCTACGCCGGGTATATTGGCCGTTGGGCGTATTGGGCAACTACCGTGCCGCTGACCGGCGCCGAACTCGTGGCGGTCGGCAAATATTTCTCGTACTGGTTCCCCGATATCCCGCTGTGGGTGACGGTGGCGGCCTCCGGCATCCTGATTCTCATCCTGAACCTGGTGAGCGTTAAATCCTTCGGCGCCCTCGAATTTTTCCTCTCCTCCATTAAAGTAATTGCGGTTATCGTCTTTATTGTGCTGGGGCTGCTTCTTGTGTTCGTTGGCCTGCCCGGGCACGCTGCGGCGGGCACCGCAAACCTCGTGAACGACGGCGGGCTGCTCCCCAACGGTCCCGGCGCCGTCTGGGTTTCGATGGCAATTGTGATGTTCTCCTTCGGCGGCGTTGAAATGCTTTCCATCTCCGCCGCAGAAGCGAAGAACCCGGCGCGTTCGGTGCGCACCAGTGTTAAAGCCATGATCTGGCGGCTCTCCAGCTTCTACGTGCTCTCAATGCTGATCATTCTGTGCCTGATGCCCTGGCAGCAGGCGGCGCAGACTGGCAAAGACATCGGCCAGTCACCCTTCGTGATGGTGTTCTCTGAACTGGGTATTCCCTATGCGGCAGACATTACCAACTTCGTGATTCTGATCGCCGCGCTTTCGGGCGCGAACGCTTCACTGTACGCGGCAACCCGCCTGCTCCACGCGCTTGCGGGCGATAAAATGGCGCCTCAGTTCGCGGGCACCACGAACCATAACGGTGTGCCCGTCACCGCGCTTCTGCTTTCCTTCCTGGGTGTAGTGGTCGCATCTGTTATGGCGGTGGCAGAAATCAGTAATATTTTTGAGCTGCTAATGGCCCTGGTCACCCTGTGCATTCTGGTGGTATGGATCATGATTCTGCTGACCTACCAGGCATACAAGAAGCACCAGGGGAACTCCTCAGGGTTCACCGTCTGGGGTGGGCGCATTACGGCGGGTGTGGGGCTTGCCGGGGTGCTTGCAACCTTGGTTGCCCTGTTCATGCTTCCCGATTCGAGCGCCGTAGTATCCGTGCAGGTGGGTGTGGTGTTCTTCGCCATTATCTCCATTTTCTACGTGGTGCTGGCGAAAAAACGCGGCGGTTTCCCACGGGCCGACCTGGAGGCATTTACCGAACCGCAGAAAGAAGACGCGTAGCCTGTTGAGCTATAACTGCGGGCAGAGGATATTTCATCCTCTGCCCGCCGGTTTAGTAATGGCGGCGGGTGTACTACCCTAGAAACACAAACACGCTCATCATAGTTCCCCAGCATCTCGTGGAAGGCTAACCCCATGACCGGCTCCGACCCTCAACACTCCGCATCACCCAGAACCGGTGCCGAGCACCCGCACAAGCACCCCGACCGTGCCGAACTCAAGCGCTCCCTCTCACACGGGCAGATGACCATGATCGTCATGGGCTCAGCGCTTGGCACCGGCCTATTCCTGGGGTCCGGGCGGGCAATCGCCATGGCCGGGCCAGCCGTTATTCTCGCGTATGCTATCGGTTCGGCGCTGGCTTCCGTCATAGGCGCGGCCACTGGCGAGATGGCGGTGCGTTACCCGGTGCGAGGCGGTTTCGGCGCCATCGCCACCAGGTACCTTGGCCCGTACGCCGGTTTTCTGACGCGGGTGGCCTACTGGACGGCGACCGTGGTCATTACCGGCGTGGAGCTGGTGTCTGTGGCCACCTACCTGAA